>Ga0335079_10000307_pt1 | contig 56274 bp, 48 predicted proteins | sample Lox_Sample_33_FD_206719 | JGI IMG/M metagenome (GOLD analysis project Ga0335079, IMG submission 206719) | Soil microbial communities from Loxahatchee National Wildlife Refuge, Florida, United States - Lox_Sample_3.3 | ecosystem: Environmental > Terrestrial > Soil > Wetlands | place: USA...
ACAGCCTATAATCAGCATGTTCGGCTCCTTTCCTCCGAGCCCTTTGGTTGGTTTGCGCCTCCAAAGTCTACTCGGGCCTGGGAGCCGACATTGTTTATGGAATCATCACACTCAAAACCCCACAAGCGAGGGCGTGACTGATGTCATTTCGACGGTTCGTCTAATGTGCGAACCGTTAGGAGCACGGGCGTGTGATGGTGCCCTGTGTGTTCTCCTAACAGGGTTCCGGTTGCAAGAACCTTCCGGCCCACTAATCCCTTGTATTGCCGTATTGCTCTGGTTTGACCACCAATTGAATCTCGTGAATGCCAGTCTGCTGTGGGTTCAGGTCTGGTTCGTTTTTGCTCTCATTAACGCAGACTCCTTCCCCCAAATCGAGAAACCAATTTGTCTCAGGTCTGTCGCCCTTTTTGACGCTTTCGTAATTCGGCGGCCCCGGAAATGTCTTGCGCACGAGAGCACCAGTGAGGCTCACGACGGTGGGTCCATACGACAGACATTGGGTTTGCGTTGCACGCTGGCCGATCGCTAAGTTTGTCGAGATGAGAATCATAGCGACAGTAACGAATCGCTTCGGCATCCTTGAATTGTATCTGCAGAAACATCCCGATTTCACTCATTGACCTTGGCTCCGGTTCGGGACAACTTACCCGCAGGTCACCTCCTCAAATTACCCCTGTAACTCCCGCCCTTACTCCCCCAGCGCTACACTGCGCCTAACGTAAGGAGATCCCATCGTGAAACTTCAGCTAGCAGTCGCTGCCGTTCTACTCTCTTGCGCATACGCCACGGCGCAGGAGCCCGCACGAAAACCCTGTGAAGATCTGAAAGCGGAAATCGCGAAGAAACTCGACGCGAAGGGCGTGACTTCCTACTCGCTGGATGTCGTCGACAAAGGCAAGGAAGCCGATGCGAAGGTAGTCGGTACCTGTGATGGCGGGACGAAGAGCATTACGTATACGCGATCCGCTGCGTCCCAACCGAAGCCCGCAGACGAGAAGAAGCCCCAATAACTAGGTACCGGGTACTGGCTACTGCCGTTAACCCAGCGGCTCGAACAGGTGTCCTTCCACGCGATCGGCGATCTTGGGCAGATCTTTTCTCGCGTGCTGCAGGAAATGCGGAGCCGCGCGATGCGCCTCGAGCGCAGCGTCATCCTTGTACTGCTCGTAGATGAAGAAGCGGCGTGGTTCGGTCTTGTGTCGGTGCACCAGGTACATGGCGCAGCCCGGCTCTTTGCGGGATGCTTCGGTCAGCTTCTCAAACAGCGCGGCGACCTCCGCCTCATGTCCTACTTTTGCCATCCAGGTGACAGCCAACACCACCATCGTTTCTAGCTCCTTGCCCTCGGCGGTTGCGCCGGGGTAGGCAATTCTAGGACTTCTTCGCCGACATCTTCAACTCGGAAACGAACTCGTCCAGCAAAATCGTGTGATCGCGGTCCGGCCCTGTGGAAATCATTCCGATCTTCGCTCCGGTTTCCTTCGCCAGGAAATCCAGGTACGATCGCGCCGCCTTAGGCAGCTTTTCGTAGTCTGTAATGCCCTCGGTCGGAGTCTTCCACCCCGGCAACTTCTCGTAAATGCACTCGATCTTCTCGTATCCGCCGCTCGCCTGCGCAGGAGCTTCGATGGTCTTCTTTCCATCGATCTTGTACCCAACACATACAGGAATCTCGGCCAATTCGTCGAGCACGTCCAGCTTCGTGACGACGAGCCACGACGTTCCGTTAATCATCCCGGAATATCGCAGCAAGGGTAGATCAATCCACCCAGTCCGTCTCGGACGTCCTGTTACCGCGCCATATTCATTCCCGCGCTTGCGCAGGTTCTCGCCCAGTTCGCCATGATCTTCCGTTGGGAACGGCCCCTCTCCCACGCGCGTGCAGTATGCCTTTGTAATCCCGATAACGTAGTTGATCGCGGTCGGAGCCACGCCGGTCCCGATCACCGCGCCGCCCGAAGTTGCGCTCGACGAAGTCACAAACGGATACGTTCCATGATCGATGTCGAGCATCGTCCCCTGCGCGCCCTCGAACAGAATTGACTCGCCGCCGCGCAGCGCTTCGTTCAACAGCACGGCCGTGTCGCACACGAACGGCGCAACCTTCTCCGCCGCCTGGGCATACTCGGTGTACATCTTGTCCGCATCCAACGGCTCGGAATTGAACAGCGCATGCGCGATCATGTTCTTCTCGCGCACGGCATTTTCGATGTGCTTTTTGAGCAGGCCCAGGTCGAGCAGATCCTGCACGCGCAGTCCGCGCCGTCCCATCTTGTCTTCGTACGCAGGACCGATCCCGCGCGAGGTTGTTCCAATCTTCACCCGCCCCGGAGCGTTCTCCGACGCGAGCTCGATCATGCGGTGATAGGGAAGAATGACGTGCGCACGGTTGGAGACGAACAGGTGTCCATCGACTTTGACTCCGGTTTCCCGCAGCGCGCCAACTTCTTTCAGAAACGCCAGCGGATCGAGCACCACGCCATTTCCAATGACACTCCGGCATCCTTGGCGCAACACGCCGCACGGTACCAGCTGGAGCACAAACTTCTTGCCATTGATAATGACGGTGTGGCCGGCATTGTGTCCGCCGGCATAACGGGCTACGACGGTGAAATTCTCCGACAGTACGTCGACGATCTTTCCCTTGCCCTCGTCGCCCCACTGGGCGCCAACGATCACCGCAGTCTTGCCTTTATTCAATTGCAGACTCCATCAGGGGATTCCAGGCAGACAGGCTGCGCTGCTCCCGGGGATCGCACACTCCTCACCCGCGGGATACGTTCACTGAAATAACTGGGATAAAAGCGGAGAAGACGTGTACGCGTTATCTTATCGCGCCAGCACAGCCGATAGCAATGCAACCGCCCGCCGGTATCGCCATAACGTTGTCATTCCGACATTCCAGCGCAAGGGGCAATCTCCTCCTCTTGTCATTCCGACGAGCGAGCGCAGCGAGCAAGGAGGAATCTGCTGTTCGGCGTCCACGGAACCTTCATGCCGGCAGGTTTCCTTCGTGAACCCTAGTGCCCTTCGTGGTGAATGCTTTTTGCTTCATTTAAAATTGCGTCATAGGGCGTACTTGTATGAAAAAAATCTTCCACTTCGACGCTCCCCGCGACAAATACCACTGCGACGCCGCCATCCTGTGGTGTTTCGATAACCGCTTCGAACTCGGTTTCCGAAAATTCCTCAAGCGCATCGGTGTTGTGAATTCCGATCCGATCAAAATCGCAGGGGGCGCAAAAGTCCTTGCCTCTCCCGAACACGAATCGGACCGCGAATTCGTTCTCGATCAGATCCGCAAGTCAATCCGTCTACACGGCACGAAGCGCGTCATCCTGATGCTGCATTCCGATTGCGGGGCCTACGGCGGACTCGCCGCTGGATTTCGAGGCGACGCGGCTGCCGAAGCCACTCATCACGAGGCAGAATTGCGCAGCGCAGCCGCGAATCTCAGGGCCGCAATACCGGGAATCGAGGTTCTTGGATACTTCGTAGATTTCGAAGGAATCTGGGACGCAGAAGTCAGAGTTCCTGAGAACGAAGAGGTCAAAGTCGCCTGATGCCGAAGTTCGAGCACCACATCTTTATCTGCGGCAATCAGCGCCCCGAAGGTCACCCGCGCGGATGCTGTGACCCGAAAGCCGAGGCCCGCCTGCAAAAACTCTTCAAGCAGAAACTTGCCGCCCGCGGCTTGAAGGGACGCGTCCGCGCGAACCAATCTGGGTGCCTCGACCAATGCGAACACGGCCCCAATCTCGTCATCTATCCGGAAGCAGTCTGGTACGGACACGTCACCGAATCCGACATTGACGAAATCATCGAATCTCACATCATCGGCGGAAAACCAGTCGAACGCCTTCGCCTCGCCGACGAATGCCTGAATACGGAAACCTGTCCGCACCGGCCGCTAAAGAAGTAGCAGACTCTTTCATGCAGCTGTCATTCCGACGCGGGAGCGAAGCGAGCGAGGAGGAATCCCTGCAGCCAGCACAACGACGGGCTTAGGACCTGGACCGCATTCCTTCGTGTCCTTAGTGGTTAGGACCTTTGAGGTCGAAATCTGTCCGCAATGTGATTCGAGTCTCTTTACTTTATGAGGCGCCTCTTCGTACGCTTGACTGCCATGCCTGCCCACTTCACTCCTGACCTCTTCCGTTTCCTCACCCGCCTGAAGCGCAACAACAATCGCGACTGGTTCCTGAAGCACCGGGACGAATACGAGACGCACGCGTACCAGCCCGCCATTCAATTCATCACCGACTTTACCGCCCCTCTCTATGAAATCAGCCCATATCTTGTTGCGGATCCCCGCATGACTCGCGGCTCTCTTTTCCGCATCTACCGCGACACGCGTTTTTCTCCAGACAAGCGCCCCTACAAAACGCACTTGGCCATGCGCTTCTCCCACCGCGGCAAAGACGTCCATTCTCCGGGCTTTTACCTGCACCTCGAGCCCGGAGGCTGTTTCGCCGCGTCGGGCCTTTGGCATCCCGAACCGCCGACTCTGCTGAAAGTCCGAAATGCAATCTGCGAGCGCTGCAACGAATGGCGGACCATCCGTAAGCTTCTCAATTGGGACGACGCCAGCAAACTCTCCCGCCCACCGCGAGGATTCCCTTGCGATCACGAATTTGTGGAAGACCTGAAGCTGAGGGATTTAGGGACAGCTATCGAATTCACTGACGCCCAAGTCTGCAGCCCAAAATTCATGGCGACCTTCACGACCGCCTGCAAAAAGATGTCGCCAATCGCGAAATTCCTAAGCGGAGCAGTAGGCCTGCAGTTCTAAAGGTGTCTCCGCGAAATCCGCGGCCCCACCGACATAGTGTGTCCGGAAATCGGGTCCCGGAGGGACCACTGACAATAGCCCGGCGTTTCAACGCCGGGTAGGCTCACACATTAGGAACTGCGTGCCCTAGGCACGCCTGAATGTCCCGCGGGTGTTGGGAGTTCGTCTCGGGCTGCTGATGCCTTTCTCTGTGGTTCTCTGTGCCCTCTGTGGTGAGACTATTTTTGGTTTTTCTTCACGAAAGCCAATCCACGTTTCAACTCCGCCGCCAGATCGGTATTCTCGGTAGCCACATGCACGGGCTTGCCGGACTCTTTTCCCAACCATGCATTCAATTCCGCTGGGGTCGTAGACACAAACCGCCCTTCCTTCCGAACCGGCATACCTTCATTCGCCCACCGTTCCACGACACCAACAGGCTCGCCCAGGAACGCCGCGATCTCCTTCCAGCCCTTCAGCAAATCGCCGGGCTCCGGAGCCGCCGCCTTTTTTGCTGCCTTCTTCTTCGCCACAAGAACACTCACTTCCCAAACGCTTTTTGCACCAGCGTGTACCGCGCCGCCCCAATCAATCCGCAGTCGTCATTCGTAATGATCTTCACCGGCATGTCCTTCAGCAAAGACTCCATGCGGCCTTTCTCGAGGAACGCCTGCAGGAACGCCGCATCCTGTAATTTCGTGATGTTCTTCGCGGCGATAATTCCACCGATGAAAATGCCCCCTGTCGTCATGTAGCGCAGGGCGCAATTCCCCGTCTCCGCCCCCAAGATGCTCGCAAACAGAGTCATCGTCTGATCGCAAATCTCAGCTTTCTTCTCCAGCGCGAGCTGCGAAATCAATGCCGACGCGTCCCGCGCGCCGGCAATCTGCTCCTGCAGCCAATCCGGTTCCTCCGCCTTCTTCGTCTCGCGCAAGAAGTCGTAGATGTTCCGTATCCCCGGCCCGGACAGCACGCGTTCGCAACTCGCATGCCCGTATTTCTTCAGGAGGTAAGTCAGCAACTCCGCCTGCAGAAGATCGCGAGGCGCAAAGTCCGCATGCCCGCCTTCACACGCAAACGGATGATGCCGGAATCCGTCCCAGAATAATCCGGCCATGCCCAATCCCGTGCGCGCAGAAATTACCGCCCGGTTCCCCTCCGCATCCTCCGATCCCGCACTCAATGTCACAAAATCTTTCGACTCCAGCGCATCAATCCCGTACGCGTAAGCTTCCAGGTCGTTCAGCAGCCCGGCAGAATTCAACTTCAGTTGTCCTGCTAACTCTCGCGAATCGATCGTCCAGGGAAGATTCGAAATCTTGCTCTTCCCGCCACGCACCGGGCCCGCCACTCCGAAGCACGCGCTGTGTACCGGAATCCCTTCCGTCCGGATAAACTCCACCAGCACTTCCTTCAACCCGCCATGCTCCTGGCTCGCATAGGTCTTCTGCACCACGCACTCCAGCCGGCTGCCCTCGGTCTGAAACGCCGCCAGCCGTGTCCTCGTCGCGCCGATGTCGCCTGCAAGAATCATGCTTCAATCCTCCTCCATTGACGATCATCCTGCGCCAACAGTTGCTCCGATTCCGCCGGGCCCCAGGTTCCCGACGCATAATTCGGGAACCTCCTTGGAGGCAGCGCCCGCCACACGTCCAGTACCGGATCCACAACGGTCCATCCCGCTTCCACCATGTCGGCGCGCTGGAACAACGTCTGATCTCCAATCATGCAGTCGTAGAGCAGTACCTCATATCCTGTGTACGCATCCGCGCCAAAATATTTCGAATACTCGAAACTCATGTCGACTGATCCGACTCGCAACAACGGCCCGGGAATTTTCGCCCCGAAACTTAGCGCAATTCCTTCCGAAGGCTGGATCTGGATCACCAGCGTATTCGTGTGCGACTTGTGATACGGGGCCTTGCGGAACAGCTCAAACGGCGTTCGCCGGAACTGGATCGCAATCTCCGTGTGCCTCTGTGCCAGCCGCTTGCCCGTCCGCAGATAGAAGGGAACTCCTGCCCACCGCCAATTGTCGATGTTCAGCTTCAGCGCAACAAACGTTTCCGTCCGCGATTCCGGTGCTACCCCCGGCTCAGTCCGGTAGCCCGGCACACGCTCTTGGCCCAGTATCCCTTCGCCGTACTGCCCACGCACGCTGCGAAGCAGAACCTCCTCCGAATTCAGCGGCTGAATGCAGTGCAGCACCTTCGCCTGCTCGTTGCGCACTGCGTCCGCTTGAAACGACACCGGAGACTCCATCGCCGTCAAACTCAGCAGCTGCATCACATGATTCGGCACCATGTCGCGCAGAGTCCCGGCATTGTCGAAGTACGATCCGCGCCGCTCCACCCCGACGGTCTCTGCATTCGTAATCTGCACGTGATCGATATACCGCCGGTTCCACAGCGGCTCAAAGATCGCGTTGTCGAAGCGGAAGACCATGATGTTCTGCACGGTCTCCTTGCCGAGATAGTGATCGATACGATAAATCTGCGATTCCTGCAGTATCTCGCGGATACTCCGATTCAGCGTCTTCGCGGACTCCAGATCCTGTCCGAATGGCTTTTCGATCACCACCCGCCGCCACTGCCCGTTCTCCTGTTTGGAAAGCCCTGCGCGCCCGAGTTGCTGCACAATCGGTGCGAAGAACTTCGGCGCCGTCGCCATATAGAAGAGATAGTTGCCCTGTGTGTGCCGCTCGGTATCGATCTGTGCCAGCCGTTCCCGCAGCTGCGCAAACGTATTCGGATCCCCAAAATCTCCGCGTTCATAGAACAGTCGCTCCCGCAGCCAGTTCCGGGCCTCAGTTCCGCCGGCTGGCAGAAACTCGCTCACCTGATCGCGGAATCCGTCGACCGATAGGTCATCGACCGATACCCCCATCACGGCGAAATCATTGGGAAGCAGCTTGGCCTGCACGAGATTGAACAGCGATGGAATCAGCTTGCGCTTGGTAAGATCGCCGGCCGCGCCAAAAAGAACGAAGACACACGGGCCGGCCGCCTTGCCGACGATCTGCTGCTCAACGAGGGAACCAGGAATAGTCGCGGCCATGCTTGCAGAACCCAAAGAGGGAAAGGTGGGAGCATTCTAGGGCAAGTCCGGCTGAATCTCCTAACTTGAGGCGTTTAGTGGGCGTGAGCGAAGCGGGAGCCCACTGCCGAAATCCTGAGCGCAAGCGAAGGATCTCCAGAGCAACAAAGGCTTCGGTATGAAATGTTAGCAGCGGCAGGAATCGAACTTGAGGCCGATTTGTGGGTGTGACCCTGAGCTGGTCGAAGGACGGAGCGCGCAGGCGAAATCCTGAGCGCGAGCGAAGAATCCCCGAGAAACAATCAGTCGTTAAGACAATGGTAGGCGCGGCAGGAATCGAACCTGCAACCCTCGGATTAGAAATCCGATGCTCTATCCGTTTGAGCTACGCGCCCTCATGGATCATCTGCATTTTACGATAGTAAGCAGGCTATATTCCGCAGACCCGGCGCCCGAGCCGCAACGCGGCGCCAGAATGCAGCCCACGGCGCAAGCCGTGGGTCCACGTGCGGTGAAGCATGCAAAGCTCCGACGGAGCGAAAGAAACAGCTCTGACTGCCATGTATCGATGGCCTGAAGATTGAAAACGTGGCTGCAATCGGTACTCTGTCCGCACTCGCCTCTCCGGAAACCCGATCCCTGCAACTTTCTTCACCTTTTCGCGCCACCTTGAAACTTCTTGCACATTCCTCTCGAAAACTCGAACCAGGTTCGACCAATCTGTCCACAATCCGCGCCGGACGCGCGTTTCACGCTCCGGAACAAAACAAAATATTTCGTCTACCCGCTGTGAACCGATGTATGATACCCCCCGCTTTTGCTCTCTCCCGGGGAAAGTAACCAACCGAATTTCTGTCGAAACCCTGGCCGGGTTCTGTTGAAAATTCACCATCGAGGACACTTCATGAAGTTGCGTCTACTTGCTGTCTGCTCTCTGGTGTGCACTTTGATATTTTTCGGCGCCACTTTGACCTTTGGCCAAAGCGCGGCGCATGCCTCCCAAGCCGTCACCCCCCATGCAGCCGGACACCCAGCATTGCCGCTGCACATCGCACCTCCTGCTGTCGATTCCGTTGTAAATCCCGCGAGCCCGACTTGGACGAAAGGCAAGAATGCTCCCGCCGTCTCCGTCGGCGCCATGCTCCTGCTCACCGATGGCCGCGTCCTGGTTCACTCCGAACCGAACTGCAGCGGTTGCACCGGCAACTACAGCAATTGGTACACACTCACCCCCGACAACACCGGCAGCTACGTCAACGGCACATGGAAGCAGGTGGCGTCTTTGCCGAGCGGCTACGCTCCTCTGTTCTTCGGCTCTGCCGTTCTCAAAGATGGCAAAGTAGTCGTCCAGGGCGGTGAATACAATTGCACGAGCGGTTGCGCAGGAGTGTGGCAGTCCCTCGGTGCCCTCTACGATCCCGCCGCCAACACCTGGACTTCCACCACTCCGCCCACCAAAAGCAACATCGGTGACGCTGAGTCGGTCGTTCTCTCTGACGGAACCTGGATGCTGGCGCAATGTTGCGCCATCGCATTCGGCAACAGCACTTTCCCCGTGTACTACTCGTTCAACGAGAGCACGCTCAAATTCACAACGCTCTCGAGCGCTTCCGACGGGAAGAACGACGACTTCGATGAAGAAGGCTGGACCCTACTTCCCGGCGGCAATTTCCTGACGGTCGATGCCTACACCAGCAACACAGTCCTGACCGGAACCAACTCCGAAATCTACAACGTCTCCGCCAACACCTGGAGCACCGCTGGCAGCACCATCAACCAGCTTTGGGATTCCAATTGCAAAGCGGGTGGCGGCAGCTTCGAAGTCGGCCCCGCCGTTTTGCGTCCTGACGGAACAGTCTTCGCCACTGGCGCCAGCGACTGCTCCGCCGGACACACCGCCGTCTACAACTCCACCACTGGAACCTGGACCGCAGGTCCCGATTTTGTCAGCAGTCAGGCCGCGAATGACGCTCCCGCTGCACTCGAAATCAACGGAAACGTCATCGTGGAAGTCAGTCCCTCCGCCGGGACGTTCAGCCCTCCTTCGAAGTTCTATGAATGGAATGGAAGTACGTTAACCGCAATCAACAATCCGCCCAATGCCGTCAACACACCGTCCTTCGACGGGCACCTGCTGGTGTTGCCCAACGGGCAGATTATGTACACCGATTACACGACCGACGTTGAGTTCCTGACTTCGACTGGAACCTTCAACTCGTCTTGGCAGCCCACCATCACTTCGGTTCCCAGCACCGTCACGACCGGTGCGACTTTCACAGTTTCGGGAACGCAATTCAACGGCCTGTCGCAGGCCAACGCCTACGGCGACGACTTCCAGGACGCGACCAACTACCCGTTGGTCAAGCTCGTCAACAACTCCAGCGGCCACGTGTTCTATGCCAAGACGCATGACCACAGCACCATGGCAATCGCCACCGGCAGCACCATTGTCTCGACGAACTTTGACGTCCCGTCAGGTATGGAACTTGGAGCGGCCACGCTGACTGTGATCGCCAACGGCATCCCGTCTGCCGGCGTTGTCGTAACGGTTGACCAGGGCAGCGGCCAGACCCAAACCACCACGACCCTTACTTCCAGCCCGAATCCGTCGAACACCAACCAGACTGTGACGCTCACGGCAACGGTCACTCCGGTGAACTCTCCGGCCCCGACCGGAACCGTAGCGTTTACCTCCAACGGCGCTTCGATCTCAGGATGCTCGGCCGTCACGCTGAGCGCCAGCGGCGTTGCCACTTGTACCACCAGCTTCGCAACTGCTGGAACGGATTCGCTCGTCGCGACCTACTCTGGCGATGCGAACTACACGGGCAGCACCAGCAACACCGTGTCGCAGGTCGTCAATGGCGGCACTGGAACAACCTCCACCACCATCGTGTCAAGCAAGAACCCCGCCAAGGTCAAGACGCTGGTGAAATTCACTGCCACGGTTTCGCCCAACACGGCGACCGGAACCGTGAAGTTCACCGCCAATGGCAAGACGGCCGGCTCTTGCGGGGCCGTGAAACTCGCCAAGGGAGTCGCAGCCTGCAACTTGACCTTCCCGGTCACGGGCACGTTCTCCATGGTCGCAACCTACTCCGGCGACAGCAAGAATCAGGGCAGCACCAGCCCGACCCTGTCGCAGTCGGTGACGAAGTAGGAATGTAGTACGTGGGGAACTATCTGTGGGTGCCCCATTTCTCGCGCGAATTGTGCGCGAGAAGTGGGGCTTTTTTCTTGCTAGCGAGATGACCCGCATCCTGTCATTCCGAACCGGCAATAGCCGGTGAGGAATCTGCTGTTGGCGCTGACACTGTCCCAGCATGTCATTCGTGAGGCGCGGCTCTTTTTGCGCGCTTCAGGATCTCTGCAGTCCTTGCCGCGGGGGGCACGTCAAGACAAGATCGATCAAACAAGAACCGCGTCCTATTGGGACGCCTGATCCATTCCACGACGCCTACTCAACTCCACCGTCCATTACTGGACACTAAACGCACTCTCCGGACATGAAATGCACCTCATACGGCAAATGATGTGTCTGTTTCCCAATACATTTTCAGCAACTTACGACGGTATGGTGATGGAGTCGAAGTTGCACGTTTGATCTTGAATCATGATCGTCTAAACTCCAGAAATTGCGCCGGCGTCTTGCGCGCCTTCCAGTAAACGTTGCCACACAGGAGGCCTCGGCAGTGCAATCGGAACGAGTTCGGTTCGGCCCTTACGAGATCGACCTGCGCTCGAAAGAGCTCTGGAAAGACGGCGTCCGGATCAAGCTCACTGGACAGCCATTCATCATTCTCGAAATGCTGCTGCAGCAGTCCGGCGAACTGATCACCCGCGATCAGCTTCGTGCCCGCCTTTGGGCCAACGACACATTTGTGGATTTCGATCACGGCCTGAATGCCGCGGTTCGCCGGCTTCGGGATGCGCTGGGGGACTCGGCCGCCAATCCGACTTACGTCGAGACCCTGCCTCGCCGCGGATACCGGTTCCTGGCAAAGGTGGAAACCCTTATGCCGGAAGATCCCACAATCTCCCCAGCACCGAGGCCTCTGGCTGAGCGCAGCTTCGCGTCCCGCGGCACCGCCGTCTTCCGAGCCATGAAGATGGTGAGCGGAATGATTCAGGACGTGCGTTTCGCCTTCCGGCAACTCCGAAAAAGGCCAGGCTTCGCCGCCGTTGCGACACTAACGCTGGCCTTGGGGATCGGCGCCTCCAGCACCATCTTTAGCATTGTCTACAACGGTGTGTTGTATCCCTTCCCTTACCGCAGTGCGGACCGGCTGACGACGATTGCGGTGAAGTCGGCAGATGGGCAAGGTGAGTCAGCGATGTACCAACTGAGCGACGTAAAGGCGTTGCGCGATGGCAACCATACGTTCGAGGACATCCTGGCCTACGGGCTCTGGTACGTGACCTACAGCCACGACAACTTGACCGAAATGGTGAAGGGCGTCGGTGCTGCTCCAAGTGCCATGCAGTTCTGGGGCGTGCCTCCCATGCTCGGCCGGGGATTCGGCGAACAGGACGTCCAGTCAGGAGCGCCCCCAGTTGTATTGCTGAACTTTCTTTTCTGGAAGAAGCAGTTCTACGGCGACCCGGACATTGTCGGCAAAACGATGATGCTGAATGGCAAGCAGCGAACCATCATCGGCGTGATGCCGCAGCGGTTTCAGGCGGTGGGCGCGGACTTATATATGCCTGTGTCGTGGACCCGTGCCGAACCCGTCCATGCCAAGTTCGACTTTGATGTGGACGATCCTCTGTTTTTCTGGGCGACCGGAATCTTAAAGCCCGGGGTCAGTTTGCAGACGGCGGCCGCCGATGTCGATGTGATCTTCCAGCGGTTGGCTCCATCCCATCCGGACTCGTATCCCAAGAAATTTCGCGCTGAGACCAAGTGGCTCAACGATGTGGTTACCGGAGACTTCAAGAAAACATATCTTCTCCTGTTCGCCGCTGTGGGATTGTTGCTCTTCATCTCGTGTAGTAACGTAGCCGGACTTCTGCTTGCGCAGGCTACCGCGCGAACCAAAGAAATTTCGCTCCGGTCCGCTCTTGGCGCCGGAAGAGGCCGTCTGGTCCGGCAACTCTTGTCGGAAAGCATGGTGCTTGGCGGAATCGGCTGTGTTGGCGGCTGCCTCCTCTCCTACGCGGCCTTAAAGCTCATCATGCTGATGCAGCTGACTTACCTCCTGCCCATGGAAGCGGCCCTTACGCTCAACCGCCCCGTGTTGGTCTTCGCCGTTGGAATCTCGCTGGCCGCGACCCTCCTCTGCGGATTGGCTCCTGCGCTGCACGCCATTCGCAGTGACCTGCAAAAAGGCTTGGCGAGTACGGGCGTCAATATCGACTCGGCTTTTCAGCACAGCCAGTTCCGCTCCTGGGTCGTTATCGGTCAGGTGGCCCTCTGCTTGATCCTCGTGACTGGCGCCGGTCTGATCACGCGAAGTTTCATCTCCATCCTTCACGTCGATCTTGGCGTTCCACCCGAAAAGGTCTTTACCGCTGGATTGCATTACCCGATGGGCCGCTACAAAACGGCGCAAGAGCGAAGAGTCTTTTTCGATCGGCTCCTCCCGGCTCTCGTTTCCACTCCGGGGGTAAAGAACGCGACCGTTTTGGCGGGTGTGCCCCTTTTGTTTGCTCCCGACAGCGACGTCACCATTCCGGGAAAGCCGCACAAAGAGCACTGGATAACACAGATCGAATTGTGCAGCGAAGGCTATTTCCAGACCTTGGGCGTGCATCTGCTCCATGGTCGTTTGCTCGACGCCACTGATATCGCTTCTGTCCGCAAGGTCGCCGTCGTGAATGAACAACTGGCCCGCAAGTATTTTCCTGGCGAAGATCCAATCGGCCGGCAGATCAAGGTGAACGAATTCGACAACCTCCCTGAGACCGTCCATGACGCATACTTCGAGATCGTCGGCGTTGTAAAGAATTCCCGTAGCTTTGATTTTGAGGGTGTCTCGGCACTGCCCGAAGCGCCGGAAAAAACTCAGCCCAAGTTGTTCATGCCGTATTCCGTAACTGGGTTTGCGGGGGACGCTTTCGCTATGCAGACCGCCGTTCCGCCCGCATCGTTAGTCGACAGCGTGCGCCGGGAGATCACCTCAATCGACAATAACGTCGTTCTCATCGCTCCCACCGTGGGCGGCGCAACCGGATACTCTCTCAATGACGTGATGGAAGCAACCGTGTACGGCCGGCCGAGATTCGCAGCCATTGCGTTCGGCAGTTGCGCAGGTATCGGATTCGCCCTCGCGATCGTCGGCTTGTTCAGCGTCATGACCTACATCGTGTCTTTGAAGATCCACGACATTGGAATCCGCCTCGCGCTCGGTGCGTCGCGCCCCGCCATTCTCGGGCTGATGTTAAGACGAGGAGCAATGTTGGTGGGGTGGGGAACGCTCATCGGATTGTTGACGAGCCTTGCCGTCACGCGATTCATTTCAAGCCAGTTCCCGGGCGTTTCTTCCTACGATCCCCTCACCTTGGGCATCGTTCTGCTCATGGTCGTGACCGCAGGCCTAGCTGCCTGTTCGTTACCCGCCCATCGCGCAACTCAGGTCGACCCAATCGTCACCCTGAGAAACGAGTGACCGCGCGAAACGAAGGTCAGCCTCAGCCCAATTTGTCCAACTTGTCATCCTGAGGCCTGCGCCGTTTGCAGGCCTCAGGATCTATGCAGTCGTTGCTACAGTGGAGATGGCAAGAGGATGCACCACCAGGCGAGTACCACAAGAACCGCTGGCAGTGCGCGCCGCCGCAAGGTCCGTTACAGAGGCGGTCCCGAAAGGGACCACTGACAATAGCCCGGCGTTTCAACGCCGAGTGACGAGCACAAGAGAGAACAGCGTGCCGTAGGCACGCCTGAATCAGCATCCCCAAATCGTTAAAATTATCCTCTTGACAATTGTCGTTATAACGACTATTATGAGAACAATGACCAGCAAACACAAATCGCTGGGAGGTCCTGAAGAAGACGTTTTTCTCAGCCTGGTCCGCACCACGGAACTTCTGTCGCGCAACGTGGAAAGAGTGCTGAAGTCGGCTGACATTTCGCCTACGCAATACAACGTCCTCCGCATCCTGCGGGGCGCACACGAAGGCCTTCAGTGCACCGAGATCGCCCGGCGCATGATCACCCGCGATCCCGACATCACCCGGCTGCTTGACCGCCTGGAGAAAAGGGAACTGATCTCCCGAGCGCGCGACTCGAAAGACCGCCGCATCGTTCTGACCAAAATCACGAAGCAGGGGCTGACCCTCCTTCGCGATCTTGATGGCCCCGTCACCGAAATGCACAAGGCGCATCTGGGTCACTTGGGCCGCCAGGGCCTTCAGTCTCTGATGGACTTGCTTGAAACAGCCCGGAATGAATCCGTGTGACTTTTTTTGAATCAATAGTCGTGATAACGATCATCTGCTAAACAGGAGGTTTTACCATGAGCACCCTTACCACCGCCACGCCAGCCACCACTACCTGGGGAATCGACCCCGTCCACTCCCACGCCCAGTTCAAGGTCAAGCACATGATGATCTCGAATGTGAAGGGCGAATTCACTGCCCTCACCGGCACGCTGAAGTACGACGCGGAAAACGTCAGCAACTCTTACGTCGAAGCGTCGATCGATGCTACGACCATCAACACGCGCGACGCGCAGCGCGACGGACATCTGAAGAGCCCTGATTTCTTTGATGTAGAAAAGTTTCCGGCACTCAATTTCAAATCGACCCGCATCACAAAGGATGCTGATGGCGAACTCTCAGTCTCCGGCGACCTCACCATTCATGGTGTAACGAAGAACGTTACGTTTGCAGTGGAAGAATTCAACGAGCCCACGAAAGACCCGTGGGGCAACCTGCGTATAGGCCTGTCGGGGACAACGAAGATCAACCGTAAAGATTATGGATTAACTTGGAACGCGGCGCTCGAAACCGGCGGTATTCTCGTCGGCGACGAAGTCACCATTACCCTCGATGTTGAATTCATCAAAGCCTAAGGGCATCAAAGGCACGAAGAAAAGGAACGGGGGGGGCAACCCCCGTTCTGCTATTTGGTAGCCTCGTCCCACTCTTGCTCCCCACGATGAAATATCGTGTCACGATCTTCCGGGAGCACCCAGCGCTCTTTCACCAGCTCATCAAGGGCCGCTCGATAGCGCGTCAGATAATCATCCCGGTTCACATAGCGCTCCGCGATCGAGCGTCGAGGATCCCCGCTCTTCTCACGGTCCGCGCGCGTTTTCGCAAACGGGAGGTATGAAATCTCGAACGAGACGCGTTGATCCGGCGCGCCGATCGAAGGATCGCGCAGGTTCCAGCTCGCATAGGTCGCCAGCGGCACAGTAATTTCCGGCAGGCGAACTCCATCGCGCTCGTTCCCGTCGGCGTCCACTTGCGGCACAAGCACCGGAAACGCCTCTCCAACTTTCGGCGGCTCCAGGCTCAGGATTCCCTTTTGCCATTCGGGGCCAAAGTCGATTCGATATGCTGCGTTCGCCTCGTGTGGATGGTTCACTCCAGGTACCGCCGGAAACGCGTAAGACTTCAAAGGTGCCAGCGTTCCATCAGAAAGTTTCGGGTAGCTGCTCGCCGGAGGCATCGTGCCGCTCCGTACCCACGCATCCATGTTCGAGATCATCGAACGCCAGAAGTACCGGATCGGAAGCGGCGACTGCGACTCTTGTCCGAGAAGATCGGCTTGGCCTTTTTGGGCCGGAAACGGTCCAGAGAAGTGCTGCAGGCCGGTGAAGTGATAGATCCTCACGTTCGGCGAGAGAAGCATGTCCTGTTTGCCGTCGGCCGTAACGTGAATGAGAGCGCACGCTCGCCCCCAATATTCGTAAGACGTATTCGAGAAAAATATCTTCGGAACAACTTTGTCGCCCGCCGCCTGGTCGAGCAGCCCTGCCGATTGTTTCGTCTCCGAATCCGTCTCGGGCTGGTCCGTGAATGGAAAAATATCCGTAGGAAAGAAGATCGAGGACGTAGGTTGGGCATCGCGTGACGGCTGAGCGAAGCGATAGTTAAAGCTGCCGCGTCCCGCGCCCGCTACGTGGGCAAGCACTCCGTCGAGCGCCATCTTGCCGTCTTCGTCGGCGTTGAACCCTTCGTACAACAAATCGCGCAGAAACCGTCCATTCTGTGAAATGCCCTCACCATAGACACGCTCCGCAGGAGTGATCGCATCACGATTGTGCTTCGAGTACGAGGCGAAATCGCGCACCGCGGCGAAGCCGAGCCCCGCCACGACCGGATCGGCGACCACATAAACATATTCGTAAAGTTTCCCCGGGTGAAATCCACCGTTGAGGTGTATATGGCGGTTACTGGGCACGAGTTTTCCGTCCACGGTCTGCGCGAACTGCCATTCCGTCCGCGGAATCAGCGTGCGAGCAGCCTCGCGCGAGTCGCGAACGGTAAGCACATTCCGCGCATCCTCTGTATTCGCAACCGGATATTCTGTCCCGCCAATGTTGCCGGTGATCAGATGCCCTAACGGAATCTCTGCCATCTCTTTGGACGGCGTGAGGTCGCCGCGCAGAAGTCCAGTGATAGTTTTGCCATTTTCCTTTGCGATGGGAGCATAGAGACGCAGCGCATTTGGTCCAGTGGCGTCCCATTGCCAGCCAAGGCTTACCACCGTAAAACCATTTCGCAGCAACCATGCATCTCCGGCGTCGTTCGCCAAGTCCGCATCGCCTCCGTGCACAAGCGCCGCGAAGAATGCGTGTCCACGATTTGGAATCTCCAGAATCATGGAGCCGTTTCCCTTGTGAACATCCTTGGGGCGAACCGCGATGAAGTCGGCAGAGAATTCGACAACACCATTGTTCAGGCTCACTGCATTCTTCAGATCCACGATGCGATCGTTGTGCGGGTTGTCGATCGCGACCGAGAAGAATACGTGGCCCGTCAAGCGCTCATACGCCCCGGCGGCGCCGAAAGGCTTTCCGTCGAGGACATCTTTGCGCGACGCGATCTCAACGCGCACCACGCGAGCGTTCAGGGAGATGACGCACGACAAGAGGAAGAATGCTGCGAAGATTATAGGCAGGACTCGTCGCATGCGCGGAAGGATAGCATGCATGTCGTGCGGATGAGCGTCGAAACGGGCTTATCCCGCGACCGCTGCTAGGGATTCGCGGACGACTTCCACGCGTGCGAACTCCTCCACCCGCTTGCTGCGCAGCTTGCTGAGTATGTAGCTCAGCATAGGGCGGTCACCGCGGCGGATTTCCCGGAACTCCACGCCCATGCCGAAACTGTCGACGAGATATCTCACCTCCGCTTTAAGTGCCAGACTCACGTCAAAGACACTCAGCATGAGGCGGAAATCAGTCCCGGGACGTAAAGACTCCGCCGCGGTGATCCGCGCTCCAAACTCAGAAATTTGATCGATCTCTCCCGTCACGTGCTGCACGCCGTCGATGACTTCGGCTTGTCCTTGCACATGGAACCGCGGACTGCGACGTCGGTTCGCCTCCGCGCGCCCGAAACCGCGTCCGTTCTTGTTGTCGAGAATGACCGGCTGATACTGCTCCTCGAGCTGGCGCAGTTCGTCATCCCACGGCGTCTTTTGCTCTACGCATTGAACGCTGAACTGACCGCGCAGGGCTGACGAAGGATCAGCGGCCCAGACAACCTGGCAAATAGCCTTATTGCGCCCGCGCTCCACCATCACCAGCTCGCCAACGCTAAGGTCGCGTGAGCTCAGCAGTCGTGCCCCCTGCGGATGGATGTCGTAGGTGCATGCCATCTCCGCCGGGCCTTTACCTTCTTCACCGACCAGGCTCCAGCGAACGGGCAATGCGATGTGGATCACCTTGCCGGTTAGCAGTCCATCCTGCTGCGGGATGTGGGAATTGGGTTCCACGACTCATCCACCAGTTGAGCCCACGTTACCAGTACATGTCCGAGTGGGCAATGTACGGTCGTACTCAAAGTAATGGTTACCAGTTGGTAGTGACCGATGTGTGAGAACGTTGTTCCCACAAGATCGCGGGGGCCAGGCGGCATTCGCAAAAATTTTGTCTACAGGAATTCTTTGCTTGCAGGAATTGCCCGCGGCGGGTAAAGATGAAGACAATCACGACCCTGAATGAGAAGTCTCCCGGGATGAAGTCCTCACCGCTCAAGCGACCGTCGGATCGTCCGCTCTCTGCTTCCGCTGCCAAGCTGCGCCTCCTCAAGCGGCTGCGCTGTACGCTGCGCTATGAGAAGAGGGCGTGGGATACGGGCGCGAAGCTGGTGGCTGGAGTCGATGAAGTCGGCCGCGGTTCGCTGTTTGGATGCGTCGTGGCGGCCGCTGTGATCCTCGATCCCGCGTATCGCATTCGCGGCCTGCGCGATTCCAAGCTGCTGCCGGCAGAGAAGCGCGAACTGCTCGCGCAACGCATTCGGGAGCACGCCGTCGCCTGGTCGATCGCCGCGGTAGACGTGGCGCGCATCGACCAAATCAATATCTATCAGGCATCCCGCTCGGCCATGCGCGAAGCTGTCACCAAGCTTGCCCCCGCGGCGGACTACCTGTTGATTGACGCGTTGAAAATCGACTGTGACATGCCACAACAAGCCATCATCCATGGTGATGCGCTGTCGGCATCGATCGCTGCGGCGTCAATCCTGGCCAAGGTGGAACGCGACCGCATCATGTGCGAATGGGATCCAGTGTTTCCGGCTTATGGCCTGGCGTCGCACAAGGGCTACAGCACGCCGAAACACCTGGCGGCTTTGCGGGAATTTGGGCCGACGCCCTTACATCGTCAATCGTTCGCGCCGGTGTGGCAGAATCCGGTGCCGCAGGAAGCATTTGCCTTCATGGACGATGACGTTGAGGCGGTCGAGACGGCCGCCGAAGAAGTTGTTGCGGAAGATCTGGCCGGCTGAACAGGAGTGCAGAAACGCGAAAAGTGTTCCTGCAGGAACATTTTGAAGTACAATTTTGTACCTACAAAAGTGTGAGAAATGGCGCGCAATCATAGAGTTACAAAAAACGGTAGAAAGTCCCGAGCGGGGTCTGGAAAAGCCTCCGAGAAGAAACATACTTCCAACAAAAAGGGCCGCACGCCAATCAGCATCATGGCGTACGCCGACGATTCGAGAGCGAGCAAGCCGGGAGCGGGAGTGGACCGGATCCTGGCTTTTTATCGTCCGCTGAAGAAGCCGATCACGCTGCGGCTTGATGCCGATGTGCTTGCCTGGTTCAAGAAGGACGGCAAGCGGTATCAAACTCGCATCAACGGCGCATTGCGGAAAGTGATGGAGCGTGAGATGAAGGCCGCGGGATGACTGGGCAGCGGCCACGGACGGCACCTCAGCGGCTGAAGCCGCTCATCCTTTTTGCCACTCTATCGCAGCGCCAAAGGCGCTGCGCCACCCAAAGGCAAAGAAAATCTTTGCCGTTTCCCAGTTTGGAACTTGACCGGTGTTGAGGAGCGCGCGCCTAGTGTGGCGCAGGGATTCTGTAGCCGCTGAGGATGGAGGTTGTTGGGTGGCGCCGCGGTTTGCCGCTGCGATCTAGGCGCCCATGGAATGAACCTCCTTACCCGGAGGGAAGTGTCATCAAGCCACCTCAGCGCGTATTTATCAATTTGGAGGCGCTGACTCAGGCATAGCGGCGTGCCTTCCGCCAGGACGCGAAACCATTCAGTCTTGGATCGCAAATCGCGAAGGCTCACGGCGTCACGTCGCCACAAAGGAATTTTGTGTAGCTCGCGTGGCCGGCTCGGGCAGCTGCTGTCCACAATAGGCGCAATTCGCCCAAGTGGGCTCAACGGGCTTATCACATTTCGGGCACGTCGGCTGCAGCAAAGTACGGCAGCGCGGACAGAATGGGAATTTGACCTTTTCGACATGCCCGCAGTTGGGGCACGGCTTCGGCAGAGGATCGCGGAGAATGAAGTACAAGATCATCCCAATCCAATTAGGAATAAAGATCGCCAGCAGCGTCCACAGTACGTACCGCATCTGCCGCCGCTTGGCGTCACCGTAAACGTATCCGACCAGCGCAACCCAAGCCACCAGGAGCAGTAGAAATCCGAAAATCAGCAGCGCCCGCGCCCAGAGCGGCAGTTTGCCCATCTCCGGGTCGGTGGGTGCGACAAAGAAGAACAACGGCACCGCGGTGCACAAATAGGCGAACCCTGCAACGATCCACGCTGCCTTTGGAATCACGCGCAATTCCTCTGTGAAGCGACTCATGCGAGCCTCCTTTCGCCGCGCACCCGGATTGCCAGCATCACTGCGGCCACTCCTCCGGCGAGCCACCCTAGCGCGGTGAACGCCGCAAAACTGATCCATGTGCTGGTGAACTGCAGCCCGAGCAAGCTTCCGAAACGTCCACTCAAAAAATGGAAAGCCGGCCAGCTCGCAATCGTCATCAGCCAGGCAAACGACAGGACAAAAATCATCACGCGATTGTTCCAATCGTGATCCGCCTGTTCGGTGAGCTTCGCCTCCGCACGCGCCAGCGTGGCGCGCACCAGCCACGAAGAAGGCTGCGGCGTCGGCAATCGGCGGAGTTCGTTCGCAATCGGCCGCCAAGCCCCCAATTCGTTCGAGCAGGCGATGCAAGAGCGCACATGCTCGGAAACCTGCTTTTCTTCTGCGCTCGTCAGAGCGTCGGCTGCTGCCAGTGCCAGCAGTTCTCGAACCTTATCGTGCTCGCTCATTGCCATGTACCTCCGGGATGTCGTGCTTCGAGCGCGTTACGTAATTGTTTCAGCGAACGTTGCAGCCGCGACTTCGCCGTTGATACCGGAACCGCTGTAAGCTGCGCGATTTCCTCAATCTTCATCTCTTCCTCAAACCGCAGTGTGAGGACTTCGCGATACGTCATCGGCAGCGCTGCCATCGCTTCGATGATCTCCGTTCGGCGCTCGGCGGCGAGTGCGTGATCGAGCGGCGTCTCATCTTTACGCGGAATCCGGTCCGCCAAGGTTTCGCTAGCCAAGCTGTCGGCAAGCGGCTCGTCGAGGCTCTCCGGACGAATCCGTCGCAAATGATCGAGCGCCAGGTTGCGCGCCAGCGTGAACAGCCAGGCGTCGAAATTGCGGCTTGCATCAAAGGAACGAATCTTTTCGACCACTCTCAGCCAGGTTTGCTGGAACAGGTCTTCCGCCTCGGCGGGCTGCCGCACCATTCGCAGCAGGTACCGGTACAGCCGATTCTGGTACCGGGTAATCAGTTCCGAGAGAGCGTTCAGGTCGCCTCGGCGAAGCCGGACCACGTCCGCATCCACTGCCACAAGCCCCTCCAGCGATAGTGCGGTCGTCCCCACCATACTCGTAATACGGATGAGTACCCCAAAAAGACGCAAGAGATCCAGGTGCTCGATTGGGCTTGCCGGGTACCTCAATCACAGAAATTGTTGGATACTCCCTCGTACCTGCGTCCTTTTGAGGTTCTCGCCCGTATTACCCAAAGTGGTCAAATTCACAGTTCAGAGGCGCAGGAGCGCAACTTAGATCCTGCATTGCTCTTCGGTAGGAGGTTGACATGCATGACACAAAGGAGCGGTTGTCCCAATTGTGGCTCTTCGCGTTGTTGAACTACCTCTATGCGGACGTGCTTGCCCTGTTCTTTATTGTTGGCTCGCAAGATCCAGCCCCACATCTCCCACAGTGGGCTCTCCTGGGCTCCGCGGTCTTGATGGAAATACCCATCGCCATGATCCTGGCGTCTCGACTGCTTCCGTTTCGAGCGAACCGACTAGCGAATATCGCCGCGGCCGGCATTGAGACTCTAGCCGTCGTTTCGATGCAATTCGTCTTCCCTCTGGCCACCGGCGCCTGGCACGAGCAAATGTTTCCATCGTACATTTTCTTCGGGACGATCGAGACGGTCTGTACCTCGATCATCATCTGGAAGGCGTGGACTTGGTCAGGGGGTGAAGCCGCCATTAGTTCGGATCGGATCGTCCGCAAACGGGAAGCTGAAATCTCTTATTCCTAGCTGCGGGATTGCTCAAGAAACGTGCCCGAACGATCCATGTCTTGGAGACCGGCTGCCTTCGCGAATAGCAGGGTCGATCAGCGTGATGGCTAGTTGCAACAGTTGATTGTACTTTGAGGATCTTCACTCGAGAGATCGGCAGCGTCATTGCAGATTCGTTTTTGCTTTCCATGTGCTGGTTTGTTGAATCCGCTGCTGGGCTCGCAACAAACTTCGCTCAAATGAGGTCAATGTGAAAAGAGAACGTCTAACACAGATCGTGCTGGTGATCGTGGGACTGTTGAATCTGGCCCAAATCTATTTTCTATATATGGATCTGCGGCATTCCAGCTGGCTTTTGGAGCGGAAGAACGAGGTCCATCCGATGTTTCTGAGCTTCTTTATTCCGGTCGGGATCTTTCTACTCGTGGCCGCAAAGAGACCGTTTGAGCATCGCTCCATGATTGCTCTAGCAGCTTGGTGGCACATCTCCCATGGCGTGGTGATGGCTATTCAATCCGTGGAAGCCTGGAACCACGGCGTGCACAGGAACTTTAGTGATGTGTTCATATTTCTTGTGATCGGAGGTGCCCTGTTAATGCTTCTGCCATCAAAAAGACAGGCGGTGGCGAGCGTTGCGTGAACGAGCTAAAAAACACAGCTGCGCAACTAACTGTGTCTTCTCCTTATCTTTTCACGGGTTTTTTCGGACGGATGACAGTGTTGTGCAGCGGCTCTGGGGCAGATTGGCGTTAAATTTCCACTGCGCTAATCTTCCCGAAAACTTCCGGGAGTGCGCAGGGACATTGCAACAGAGTCTGGGTAACTTAGGCGATGCTCTGAGTAAGTCTTCCCTCAACCCTACGTATAGCTTTCCTCGGAACTTAGTGGCAATTTCATTCGTCGTTGCGTATCGTGATAGGCAAAGATGGACGTAACGAGCTATTTGATGTAGATCCTGCATAGATCCTGAGCGCAAGAGGCGCGCCAGGATGACAACCTTTCTCTTCTCCTCGCTCCTTTAATTCCTTTTGCTGCAACTTTCGTTGGCGACTGAAACGCAGATCAGGGGTATAATCCGCGTCCAGTTCGACAGTCAATCTTTCTCAGGAGGAGCATCATGCCCAAGGTCAAAGCAAATGGCATCACGATCAACTATGACCGGCAAGGATCTGGCGAACCGCTCATTCTGATCCCTTATCTCACGGCGGATTGCGCGTGCTACACCTTTCAGGTAGCGGAATACGCGAAGAAGTTTACCTGCATCACGCTGGACTTGCGCGGGACCGGCGAAAGCGAGCAAGGCGCGACGCCTTATACCACAGAAGATCTGGCGGACGATGTTGCAGCGTTCATGCGGGCATTGGAAATTCCAGCGGCGCACGTATCCGGATTGTCTCTTGGCGGCGCGATCGGCATCTGGATGGCAGCGAAGTATCCGGAGATGGTTACGTCGTTGTCGTTGCACAGCGGCTGGCCGAAGACAGACGCGTACATGAAAACGGTGATCGGCGGTTTTCAGCAGATGGTCAAAGCGACACAAAGCGTCGCGGAGATGGTTGTTCTGGGGCTGTTCCCGTGGTGCTTTACTCCCGAGCTTTACGCCGCGAAGCCAGAATACATTCAAGGACTGGCCGATTTTGTCCGCAGCCGCCCGGCGCAGTCGATTGAGAGTTTCATCGCGCAATCGAATGCCGTGATTGCACACGATGCCGAGGCGCAATTGAGCCGCGTGACAGCGCCAACGCTGATCACATTTGGACGTCACGATGTGGCAACATCGACGCGATTTGCTCAGAGCCTGAAAAGCGGCATCCGAAACTCGGAGTTGCTGGTCTTTGAGCATGGTTCGCATGCGCCGATCTACGAAAACGTGGAGGAGTTCAATTCGACGACCATGCAATTCCTGACGCGGCAAACGAGTAAAGAACCGGCGGCGATGGCAAGCTGAAGAATAAGGCGGTTCTGATCGACTCCCTGCTTCGGAGTCGGGGTGTGTCTCCATAGGTGCTGAAAAGGGTGAGTCGATGAACCGCCGGCAATTTGCAATTCGGGCATTGGCAGCAGCCGCGGGCGCCGTGCTCCATGGCCGCGCTAGCCAAGCCACAACGCGACAGTCCCCAGACCAAATTCCCGGGGCCGTGCCCGATTCGCTCATACAAAAAGCGCGCTTCCCGGAAGGATTTCTATGGGGCTCCGCCACGGCCTCGTACCAGGTGGAGGGCGCGTGGAATGAGGATGGCAAAGGCGAATCGATTTGGGATCGATTCACTCACACGACGGGAAAAGTGAGGGGCGGCGTGACAGGGGATGTCGCGTGCGATCAGTACCATCGCTATCCGCAGGATATCGCCCTTGCGAAACAGCTCAACCAGAAAAGCCAGCGTTTTTCTATCTCATGGCCGCGCATTCAGCCTTCAGGAACTGGCGCGCCGAACATGAAGGGGATCGACCACTACAGCCGTTTTGTCGACGCGTTGCTTGGGGCAGGTATTCGACCCTGGTGCACCTTGTATCACTGGGACCTTCCGCAGGCGCTTGAGGATCGAGGTGGCTGGCCGAACCGGGATCTCGCCAATTACTTCGCAGACTACGCCGGCATTCTCGCGAAGCATCTTGGGGATCGAATCAAGGTGTGGGCGCCGTTCAACATGCCTTGGGCGATTGCTTTCATGGGCTATGCGGCCGGCGCTTTTCCTCCTTGCCGGACCAGCTTCAGCGATTTCCTGAAAGCAGCGCACACACTGGCGCTGGCTCAAGGAGAGGCGAATCGCGCGGTTAAAGCTGCTTCTTCGCAGGCAACCGTGGGGAGCGCGTATGAGATGGCTCCGGCGTATCCGAAGACCGACTCAGCCGATGATCGCGCAGCCGCGGCGCGATATCACGCCATGAACAATGTCTTCTTCCTCGAGGCCGCGATGAACGGCCGCTATCCGAAGGCATTTGTCGGTGAACCGCCCTATGAGCTGATGGGCTTCAAGGCGGGAGATGAAAAGATTCTTTACGCTCCGCTGGACTGGATCGGATTTCATTACTACACGCGGCGCATTGTTTCGGATGCGAGCAAGGAACAATTTGCGGCTGGTGGAAAGTTCAGCGGCACTGAGATTGAGAACAATTCGCCGGGCGGGCGCGATCCTTACACGCGATTTCGAGCTGCGATGCCGACAGAAGGTCCTCTCACCGAAGCCGGCCTCGAAGTATGGCCGCGCGGCATGTACGACCTGGTGACGCAGATTTCAAGGGAATACAAAAATCCGGTCATTGAGATTACCGAGAGTGGCTGCGGATATCTCGACGGACCCGACGAACATGGCCGCATACCGGATGATCGCCGCATCCAGTGGTATCGCGAAGTGCTCGCAGAATTGTCCCGCGCAATTGCAGATGGGGCTCGTGTCCGGGCTTTCCATGCCTGGACCCTTCTCGACAACTTCCAGTGGGCGGAGGGATACACCGAGCGATACGGGTTGATCTATACCGACTTCCGCAGCCAGAAAAGGACGATCAAAGATTCGGGGCACTGGTACAGCCGTGTCGCTGCGTCGAATCGGCTGGGTGCCTAAACGAGACTCCCGCTTCTGTGTGCGTTGGCGCACTGATTCTTTCCTGACTGTCGAGTAAACATTTCGCGGGAGCCATTCCTCATGAAACGTGTACCGTTGCTCGCTAGCCTCCTTTCTTACGTTCTTCTGTCAATATCGACCCTTGCTCAGGATACTGCGATGTTTCGCGGCGATCTTGCTCATACTGGCGTTTACACAAGCGCAGGTGTTCCGAAGTTGACTGGGGTTCAGTGGAAATTTCATACTGACGGCGCCGTGATTTCGTCCCCGGCGGTGGTGAAGGGGATCGTGTACTTCGGCAGCACCGACAGCAATTTATATGCGGTAGATGCCGCGACAGGCGCACTCAAGTGGAAATTCGCGACGGGCAGTTGGGTAGTTTCCTCGCCAGCGGTTGTGGGCGGAATCGTTTATTTCGGCAGCTACGACAGCAACTACTACGCACTGGATGCGGCGACCGGACAACAGAAATGGAAATTCCAAACCGGTGGTGAGCGGCGATACATCGGCAAGCATCTGCACCACCTGGAGCCTGCGGCCGAGCCGATGCCGGATCCGTGGGATTTGTTTCTGTCCTCACCGAGTGTGTGGAATGGCGCCGTGTATTTCGGGAGCAGCGATGGCAACGTCTACGCGCTGGATGCGGCGTCGGGAACGCTGAAGTGGAAAGTGCAGACAGGCGATGTCGTGCATTCCTCTCCCGCCATTGCCGATGGGACGCTGTACATCGGCAGTTGGGACCGGAATCTGTACGCGCTCGATGCCGTGAGCGGAAAAGAGAAATGGCACTTTCAGACTGGAGATGACCCGGAGATCCATAACCACATCGGAATCCAGTCTTCGCCTGCTGTCATGGATGGTGTCGTATATTTCGGTTCGCGGGACTCGTTCGCTTACGCTGTCGATACGGCGACCGGCAAACAGCTATGGAAGTTCTCAACCGATGGCTCGTGGGTGAACAACTCGATGGTCGTGCACGCAGGCCGGGCGTATTTCGGGACTTCGATTCCGGGATTCATGCACGCGGTCGATGCGAAGACAGGGAAGGTTGTGTTCGATCTGCCCACGGGCACCCCGGTATTTGCCTCGATGGCTCTCGCGGGAGATACGTTGTACCTGGGAAATTTCGGCGGAAAGCTGACTGCCATTGATTTGAAGACGCAGAAACCCACGTGGGTGTTTGAGACGGGCGGCGCAAAGCAGAATGGCCCAGCCATGACGAACCCTGACGGGACGATCAAGTTCGAAACCGTGTTCACATCACCAAAACCGTTTTATGACGACATGGTGCTTGCGGTGCATAAGTTATTCACCATGGGAACGATCTTGTCGTCGCCTGTGGTGGTTGGAGATACGATTTACTTCGGTAGTACGGATGGGAATTTGTACGCGCTGAAGTAGGAAATCCCCACTCGAAACGTTGCTGAAATCAATCCGCAAAGTCAAAATCCCCACTTCTGGCAACATCGGCCAGAAGTGGGGCACCCTATCGTTCCCATTTCAACGTTTTAGATCTGCCGTCAGTTCTTCCAGCAGCTTGGTATTTCTCTCGAGCGCGTCGTGAAGAATGTCCGCTTGCCGCTTCGCTGTATTCCAATCTTGCTTTTCCACGGCTTCGGTTAATCCTGGCAGTTCGAGATGAGCGTAGGTGAAGCGCGCGCCGTAGAGCGTGTGCTTGAACCATGGACGTCCGGGGATGCCGTCAGGGTTGAGCCAGTTGCGTTCGACCTGCATCATGCCGTGGTTGAGCGTGGATGCGAGGTTGGGATCGAGGGATCTGGCGGTGAGGTTGCGGGCTAAGGATTCGTTCAGTTTGTTTCCTGCGGCTTCGAATTGATCGATCGCGGTGAGGAGATGTTTCAGATCGAGGGTGTTGAGCGGGTAGGGATCCTTCGACTCCACGCGCTCGTTCGAGCGCGCTCCGCTCAGGATGACAGATTGGCTTTTTGCCAAATCAGTAACGAAGTCGCGGATGTTGCGGGCGTATTCTGCAAAATCAAACGGGAGCAAGTCAGCGTTTGCGAGGCGGAGGGCAGTCACTCCCCATAGCTGGGACATCAGCGTGTGGTAGCGGTAGCCCGGATCGCCGAAGTGGTTCATCCAGAAAAAATCGTCGTAGGCGGAGTGATAGACGCCGTAGTCGCCTTCGAATCCCAGGCCGATGACTGGAATGCCGACGAAGTTGAGGAACACGGTGTGATCGCTGCCGCTGCCGATGCGAGTGTCGGCGAGCGTGTTACTCGCGACGCCGGAATCGCTGAACTGCGTTGACTGCTTGCCCTCTTTTTCTTTTTCGACTGTCGCCTTCCACGCTTCATAGAGGCTCTTGCCCGAAGGATCCTGTAACGATTTCGTTGCTTCCTCCAGCATGGGTGCGAGTGAGGCGACGGCTTGTCCGTGGAATTCGGGGCCCGAGGTGGCCTCGTCAACGTTGATGTAGGCGACAGCTTTTTTGCGAAGTTCGTCGGCGAACTGCTCGCCCCATTCCGTCGAGCCGGTGAGGCCGACTTCTTCTCCGTCCCAACTGCAGATGACGAGTGTGCGGCGCGGACGGGTGCCTTGCTGCTTGAGCTGTCCGAGCGCGCGCGTGAGTTCCATCATGCTTGCGGTGCCACTAGAGGGATCGACTCCGCCGAAGGCCCAGGCGTCGCGATGATTGCCCATCACGACCCATTCGTCGGGAAGTTCCGAGCCCCGGATGCGTCCTTCGACGACGTAGTACGGCTGGATGCCGTTGTCCATCTCGATCTTGAGATGGACTTTCACACGCTCTCCGCCGAGGTGATATTCGAGCGGAAGTCCCCCTTGCCAGTCTTTGGGAGCCACGGGGCCGTCGAGATTTTCCAGCAGCGGCTTGGCATCATGCCAGGAGAGCGGGAGCGCCATAATCTTAGGCGCGGACATCGCCTGTTCGATCGGAATGCGCTTTGCGCCTGGAACAGATGGCCATCCGGGGGTCTGCGGATCGCCGGGGACCATGAAGTCGTAAGTGATCGCGCCGCGCTGGATGTGATATTCGGATCCCCATGGGCCGTCGGGATCGACTTTGCCCTTTTTGTATCCGTCTTCCGCGGGATCGCTGTAGATCAGGATTGCAGCAGCGCCTTCGCGCTGCGCGGTGAGAGCTTTGAATCCGCGATAGCTGTAGGGATTGGAATAGCGAACCAGGACGATCTTGCCTTTGACACTGATGCCATTCTTGCGGAGGAGATCGTAGTCGTCGGGATTGCCGCTGTGGGCGTAAACGACCGGGGCAGTGACTTCCCCCGAGATCGACATACCGAGCCACGCGTTGCTGACAGCGGGATTTTTGGAGTCTGGGTCGGCGTCGAGTGGGGCCTCGCGCAGCAACGCCTGATAGTGCGTGGGCGCGATCATTTCGAGGGAAGTGCTCTTGGGATTGGTGCCGTAGACGTCGTAGCGGTGGATGACGACGTCTTCGAGGCCCTGCTTCTTCCATTCGTCGCGGATGTATTCGGCGAGTTCGTTGTTGCGTTTCGATCCGGCGACGTGGGGTTCCTGCGTGAAGATGTGGTGCTGGCGGCGTTCTTCTTCTGGGGTGGGGATGGATTTGAACTTGGTTTCGAGGGCGAGTTCGCGGGTGGAGTTCGCGGGTGTAAAGCCTTGGATGGATTGTGCTGGGGCGAGGGTGGCAAGCAGGAGGGTGATCAGTGCGTAGCGAGTGACCATCATGGACGGAGAGATTGTAACGCCGGTCGCACCGGGGCTAAAGCCCTTCGAACTCGGGGAGCTTTACGCGGCCCTGAAGGGCCGCTCTTCCACGGTGGCATCGGCATTTTGTGATCCTGAGGCGCAAACTGCGCGCCTCAGGATGACAAGAACGATAGAGACTTATTTGGTTTTCAGGATTTCGGTTAGAAGATCTGGTTTCGACTCGTCGCGGACCAGGTGCGGGTATTGTTCGCCGCCGTGGTAGTCGAGTTTGTAGGTTTTGTAATACTCGTCGTTTTCTACCAGCAATTCGATCGGCGTTGACGAATTCTTCGCGGCCTTGATGGCTTCGCGGATGACGTCGGGCGAGAATTTTCGGCCATTGACCGCGATGACCTTCATTCCCGGACCGATGCCGGCTTTGGCGGCAACGTCTTGTTCGATGGTATCGGCAATGTTGCCGTCGTCGCGGAGGTTGAGTCCGAGCATGAATCCTGAAGGGACGAAGTGATCCATCGAGGCTTCGTTGCTCAGCATTTCCGACGGACTGTCGTTGTAGATGAGCTTCCAGCCGCCGCCTTCAATGCCGCCGAGAGGAGCGCCGGGACCGTGGTTGGTGAGGCGATCGGTCCAGAAGCCTCGCCAGTCATAGGGAACGATCTGGTTGAGCGCGTTCACGATGTCGTCGAAGGTGTAGGTCTTGAGCGCGGGCCCGGTGCTGGGCGCGCCGTGGAAGAGATGGCAGAAGTCGTCGATGGACTTCGCGCCCTTGCTCTGCTGGCGAATGATGACGTCAACCCAGAGCCAGTTAAGAGTGTCTTCTTCGTAGAAGTCGGTGCCGCGGCGCCAGGAGTGCCACGCTTCCGGAGTGAAATAGAGTTGAGGCGCGGCATCGGCGGTGTCCTGCAAGTTGCGCCATTGGCGTCCGGGAAGATGATCGAGTTCGGTTGCGGTGAGGGCGAGGCTGTCGCGGTCCTGATCGGAGGTGAGCAGTCCGCTGCGCGCAGTGAGTACGAATCCGAGATAGTTGGTCAGGCCTTCGTAGACCCAAAGGAGATCATCCTGCATGGGCTGCTGGTAGTCGGGCGTTGCGAGGTCGTAGGGTCGGCGGTACTTGCCGTTCCACGAGTGAACGTATTCATGCGGTAGCAGGCTCGCGGAGAGTTTGCGGGCGGTGTCGTCGACGAGGCTGCGTTCGTCGACACGGCTGTCGTCGGATTCGTGATGTTCGAGTCCGAAGTGCGCAACGTGATCGCTGAGCGTGTAGAGGAAATGGTAGTCGCGATAGTGATGCGCGCCGAAAAGTTTCTGCGCCTGGTCGACGAGATTCTTGTAATGATCCCAAACTTCCTGGGGAGCGTCGAGCACGGCGGCGCTGTCGGCGGCGATGTCCATTTCGGTGGGAGGATCCTGCGCGAGGGGAACGACTTTCAAAAATTCTCCAGCGATGACGGGAGAGTCGACGAGAGTGGTGAGCGACGCGGTCGCGAAATGAATTTCGTTCCCGCTTTGGCTCGTGATGGGGAGAGGCGTGCCGAATTTCCATCCTTCAGGAAGTTTGAGCGAGGCGGTGAAGTTGATGTCGTCGGACTTCCAGCCTTTGGGATAAAGAAGGATCTGGTTCCAGCTGATGACGGCGAGTTTATCAGTGGCGGAAGAACCAGCAGAGAAACCACCTTCGAATGTTGCGGGGGAGAGAAAGTCTAGATCGGCGTCGACTTCGTGAACTCCCGCGGGGACATCGACGTGGATGGTGAATCCGTCGAGCAGATCGCGGCGCCATTTCAGGGTCTGGCCATTAGCTTTGAAGAAGAGTCCGGCGAGATCGATGACGGGGCCATCGGGGGCGTGTTCGCCTGGGATCCATTTCGGGTAGTAAAGCGTCAGGTCTCCGGGGTTCGCGGGAATTTTCAGCGAGGCGTGGAAAATCTTGCGTGGGGCATGCGTGGCATCGACGGCGATGGTGATGGTGGGAGCGTTCGCGCTCCAGGCAGATCCGCACATAGCGAGAAAGCAGACCAATCCCAAACCCTTCGAACATTTCATTCCGTCTAGTCCCCCGTGACGCGTGAGTGATGATGACGAACTTCTTAGGATAGCAGGGGAAGAAACCGGTGACGAACTCAGAGCCATCTCTTCTGCCGGAATTGTTGGAAGCCACTATCGGTGAGGCGGCGGAGTTCGGCGAGTAATTCTGGTTCGGGTGAGTTCTTGAAGTTGAAACAGGATTTGCCCTGCATGCGCTTTTTGAGCGTGGGAGATATGCTCCGGGTGAGCGCTGAGTTCATGTATAGCGGCATGAGATGAAAGCTGACGTACGCTTTGCCGAGCCGGACTGATCCGAAATACATGCCCTTGCCTTTGTGCTGTGGGAAGGGTGAAGGCGTTTTGGAGATGAGCGTGTACTCGCTAGCAGTATCGGCGATGACCTTCAGATTTTCGGCGTGCGGCTGGAACACGAGCTTCAGATTGGCGAAGGCATCGTGGAATGGATTCGGCATCGGAAGAGTGTACTCCGGCTGGCGTCGAAAAATGTCTTTCCCGGTGCAAAAAGCAGGCAAGCCGCACTGATATCATTCCGCTGAATGTCACGGCGCGGGAAGTTCATCACGTTCGAGGGCCTCGACGGCACAGGCAAGAGCACGCAGATGCGGAAGCTCGCGGCGGCGCTGCGCGAGGCTGGACATAAAGTGGTGGAGACGCGCGAGCCGGGCGGGACGGCGACGGGAGAAAAGATTCGCAAGGTGCTGCTCGACTCTGGGACGACGAGCCTGGATCCTATGGCGGAGATGGCCTTGATGTTTGCGTCGCGAGCGCAACACATTGCGGAAGTGATCGAGCCCGGGCTGGCGGCGGGGGCGATTGTGCTGTGCGACCGGTTTACCGATTCGACTGAGGCGTATCAGGGCAGCGGGAGAAGGCTCGGAAGCAAGGCGGTGTTGGAACTGCATCGCGTGCTGTGCGGGGACTTGCAGCCGGATCTGACGGTGCTGCTGGATTCCAATCCGCATACGAGTTTGAACCGGGCGCGACGGAGGAATGAACGTGATGCAAAGAACTCCACGCGCGGCCATGATGAGAACCGGTTTGAAAGAGAGAAGCGGTCGTTCTTTCTGCGGGTGCACGATGGGTACACCGCGATTGCGAAGAGAGAACATGGACGGGTTGTGGTGGTCGACGCGCGGGGAACTCCCGGGCAGACGCACTCCAAGATTATGGAGATGATTCGGCGGAAGTTGAAAGTCTAGGGTTAAAACCTTTCACCACAGAGATCACAGAGTTTCACAGAGAGTGCGTGGGTGAAGTAAATGTCTTTTTCTGAGTTTCACGGCAATTCGGAAATCGTTCACAGGCTGCGCGAGATGATGTCTCGCGATCATCTGCCGCATGCCATCGTGCTTTCAGGCGGGCAGGGATCGGGCAAGTACACTCTGGCGCTGATGCTGGCGCAGGCTTTGAACTGCCTGAATCCGCCGAAGAGCGACGGTTTGCCGGATTTCTGCGGGAAGTGCGCCAACTGCACGCGAATTGCAGAGTCGACGGATCTGGAGGCGCGATTCGGTGAGGCTGTGGAGGCGCGCGAGAATCTGCGCGAGACCGACAAGAAAGAGACGCGGATCTTTGTGCAGACGCATCCGGATGTGCTGGTGATTCCGCCGGATCCTCCGCAGATGATGATCAAGGTGGACCAGGTGCGGCGGGTGATCGAGACGATTTATTACCGTCCGGCCGAGGGTAAAGAGAAGATCTACATCTTTACTGACTCGGCGTTCATGAAAGAAGCCGCGAATTCGCTGCTGAAAGTGCTGGAGGAACCACCGGAGTTCGCGACGATTTTTCTGCTGACCGAGAATCCGGGTGAGTTGTTGCCGACGATCCGGTCGCGGTCGATGGTGTTTGCGCTGGCGGCGCTGACGGCGGAAGAAATTGAGAAGGATCTGGAGAAACATCATCCGGAGTGGAAGGCGGCGCAACGCTCTTTGGTGGCGCGGCTGTCCGAAGGATGCGTGGGTCGTGCGCGGAGTTTCGATCTCGAGGCGTATTCGCTGGCGCGTTCCCACGCACTGACGATCCTTCAGTCCGCATTGCGCGGGGGAGAGCATAGCGATTTGTTCAAGATGACCGAGTCCTACCGTCCGGGAGCGGAGGGGCGGGAGAAAATCGAGGCTCTGATCAAGACGACGTATTCGCTGCTGCGCGATCTGACGTTTATCGATTCGGGGGCGCCGGATCTGGTCCGGAATACGGACATTGCGTCTGAGTTGAAGAGGCTGGCCGAATCGGCGGATTTCGAGTGGATCTCGGCGGCGTCGGATCGCCTGGCGGAAGTCGAACGCGGGATGCGGCGGAACTTGTTGCGGTCGTTGTCGCTGGATGCGTTCGCGGCGGCCTTGGAGAAGTAGGTAACCCCCTTCACCACGAAGCGCACTCTTCGGCTTCGCTCACGGCAGGTGAAGGGGCACGAAGGAACGCCTGAGTGGCCAGTCCTCGCGAATTAGAAGTGTTACTCCGCTTGAAAGCCTCAGTTTCTTCGCCCCTTTGGGGCTTCAACTGTCACGAAATTGTCATACCCACGGCTTCCGCCGTGGGCTGCATTCTTTCGCCGCTTCGCGGCTTGAGGTCGGCGTCGTCTCCGGTTTGGCACCTCTCGTCGACCTGAGTCACCGTAGCGCATCTCATGCTTTGGCTCGCCGGGCCAGCGAATGGGGCACAGGCGACGGGATACTTCACAGCCCCCGAATTTCTGACGGCACAATCGGGGGTTTCAGCCTACAATGGAGCCGCACTTCTGGGGACGTGCTTTACGCCCGACCGGCATTCCTGCCGCTGAGGTCACGGCTTTGATTACCCGGGCATTGATTGTCCGAACCATCCGATCCGGAGCGCTCGCTCTGACTTGTCTCGTGATTGCTGCGTATTCGTCCGCGCAGGCGGTCCAGCCTGAGCGGTTTGAGAGGGATTTCAACGTCCTATTCACGGGCGGCGAGTACATGAACCTGTACGCGATGGGAACGCTTGACCAGAAGAGTCGGAACCAGGTTCATTCCAATTCTGAAGCGACGGTTTCGAAGTTTGACCTGAAAGCTCCCGGGAAAGCGCAGGAAAAATACATGCGCGGCCTGCAGTCGATGGCGAAGAATGATTTCGCGGGCGCGACTGAGAGCTTAAAGAAGGCGATCGAGATCTATCCGAAGTATGTGGCGGCCCACAACGCGCTGGGATGCGCCTATTTTCAGTTGAAGCAATACGAAGCGGCGAGGGACGAATTCTTACAGGCCACCCAGTTGGATGACCACCTATCGAGTTCGTATCTGAATCTCGGCCGCGCTCAGTTGGCGCTGGACGACACGGCAGGCGCACAGACATCGATGGAGAAGGCTTCAACGATCGCGCCTCTGGATCGCCAGTTGCTGCTGGCATTGACGTACGCGCAGTACAACAACCACGACTATGTGAACGCCATCGCCTCGGCGAAGAAGGCACACAGCCAGAGCCATCCGGACACGGCGATCGTCCACTACTATGCGGCTGCGTCGTGGCAGGCGCTGCACAATCTGCCGGAAGCACGAGAAGAGCTGCAAACTTTCCTGGCGGAAGATCCCAAGTCGGGGTTGGCTCCGGCGGCCCAGCGTGTGCTGGACCAGATCCGGGCCGCGGAGGATCGGCCAATGCTTGCCTCGCTCAGCGCGCCGGTGTTCGAGCCTTCGAATCCGGAGAAGTCGACCTTGGGGCAGGTTGTCCTGCAGGACTTCAAGGAGAAACAGCAGATCGCTGAGGCGGAGTCCGAAGGCTCAGGATGTGCGTCTTGCGAAACGTCGAGTCAGCCGGAGACGTCCGGAGCTGCCGGGCCGAGCGTTCCGACGCCGGGCTCGGGGGTGGGAACTTCAACGAGTCCCTGGGCGTTGCGGAGCACGGTGAACGAGGTGGCACTGTTCTTCTCAGCGACGGACAACGGGAAGTCGGTGGCAGATCTCCACCCGAACGATGTAAAGCTCCTCGACGACCGCAAACCTCCTGCGGCGATTCTTTCGTTTCATAGCGAGTCCGATCTTCCGCTTCGGTTGGGTTTGTTGATTGATACGAGTGCGTCGATCAAAGAACGCTTCGCGTTCGAACAGAACGCAGCGGTCAACTTCATGAACCATGTGCTGACTGGGACCGATGACCTGGCCTTCGTCGCGGGATTCTCGGGTTCGGTCGTGCTGGCCAAGGACTTCACGCCGGACCGGAACGAATTGGCTGCGGGGATCCAGCAACTGGTTCCGGTGGGCGGAACGGCCATCTGGGATGCGGTGTCTTATGCTGCGGACAAACTGGCTGAGCGGCAGGAAGAGCGTCCCGTGGCGAGAATTCTGGTCGTCATCAGCGACGGAGACGACAATTCGAGCAGCGCAACATTGAAGCAGGCTCTGGAGCGGGCGGAGCGGGACGAAGTCATCATTTATGCCGTGAGCACTCGCTACGCCGATGCTGAATCACAGAGGAAGGATCCGACCGGGAATCGCGCGATGAAGGTGCTGGCGCAACTGACAGGAGGCGTTTCATTCTTTCCCGGCTCCGCAGGTCACCTGAATCGCAGCCTCGATGAGCTGCAACAAGTGATCCGCAGCCGGTACCTGATCTCGTACAGGCCGGCGTCGTTCAACCCGGATGGCCACTACCGCTCCATCGCGGTGGTTGCGCAGAAATCCGGGCGGAAGCTGAAGGTGAATGCACGGAAGGGTTATTACTCCAAGGGGCGCGCGGTGGAAGGGGAAAAGCGCTGACTGCTTAGCTTTACGGAGCGGACAGCAGATTCCTCCTAGCTCAATTCGTTCGCGCGTCGGAATGACAAAGATGCGGGACATTCGAATGCAAGCTGGCGAACAGCGGATTCCTCCTCGCTCTCTGCGTTCCCGCGTCGGAATGACAAAGAGTGAAGAGATGCGGGATCCGCGAATCTCTCCTTCGAAGTAACCTACTCTTTTGGTTACTACCGGTATCTCTGGCGACATCCTGAGAATTCTCTAATCTACTTCTGTATCAAGCATTTGCCGTAAATTACTCCGCTGGTTCTACTCCCTTCGGAGAGATTGCCGGGCTTCTGGGCACTGCCTATAATCGACATACTCTGGTTGATGATTCTCTGTCAGGTTCCGGGTAGAACAACGTGGGTGACGTCTGTTCCAAGCTGTCGCAGACGGCATTCCAGCTAAGGAGTTCGGCAACAAAGGGATACCCGGATATGCGAAAGCGCCTGCAACTCGCACTGATGCTGACAGCCACGACGGCAATCGCGACCTCTTTTGCTCTCACTACACTTCCAGCGTTCGCTGAGGACGGCGACCAAGCGCGCGGCATCACCACCAGCGAAGAAAACGGCCGCAAGGTTTATGTAAACGAAGACAATCCCGCGCGTCCGCGCCAGGCGCAGGCGCCACAACCGAAACGAACCTCGTTCGTGTACTGGAGCAGCAAGGACAATCGATGGAAGGCGGTTCCGGGAGCGAATACCGCCTCGATGCAGGCGGCTCGTTCAGCCGCAGCAGAGATTACGCACTATTTCGGTAAGGAGTCGTCGCAGTCGGCCAATGCCCGCATCGTGTCGGCAAATTCAGGACATCAGGCGACGCAGGACGAAGTAGATCAAGCGATTGTGATGTCGGCGGCGCGGCACAATGTGGATCCGAACCTGGTGCGCGCGGTCGTCAAGGTCGAATCGAATTTCAATTCCAATGCGGTGTCGCGCAAGGGGGCAATGGGGCTGATGCAGCTCATGCCTTCGACCGCACGATCGCTGAAACTACAAAACCCGTTTGATGCGGCGCAGAATGTGGATGCCGGGGTTCGGCATCTGAAGCAGCTTCTGGAGAACTACGGCGGCGACGTGAAACTGACCCTGGCGGCGTATAACGCTGGTTCAGGTGCGGTGGCCCGGAGTTCGGGCGTCCCGCGGTTTGCCGAAACCCAGAACTACGTACGGAGAATTACGACCCTGTATTACGGCGGCTTTGACTTGGGGCCGTCGGGGGCGAGCCACGATCCCGTGAAAGTTCAACGGGATGCGCGGGGCGTCCTTTACATCAGCAACACGGACTAGGTTGGCGGCATCTGTTGTAAGGGTGGTTGGGGAGACCCCCACTTCTGGGTAAAGCGGCCAGAAATGGGGTACCCCGGTAAAATGTGAAGACAAACCCCCACTTCTCACGCACACACCGCGCGAGAAATGGGGCACCCAAAACTAGAAATCTCTCAGGTACCCTTGTTGTTCAACGGAAAACGGCGGAACGGACAGTAACGGACCGGCGACTTTGAAAATGAAATCAAGCCAGCGTTGTTGGCGCTGGGGGCTGCTGCTCTTGCTGGTGGCACTCCCCGGGTTGCAGGCATATGCCCGTGCGCGCCATGGCGAAAGCTGGGCCAAGGACCGCTTTGCCTCCGCGGAGCGTATGCGTGAAGCGCTCAATGGACGTCCTCTTCAGGAACGCACCCGACGCGATTATCAGCGTGTTATCAATGCTTACCGGACGGTCTATTACGGCGCGCCCACTTCCACCAAAGCGGATCCCAGCGCTGTAGCCGTAGCGGAGACGCTCGTCGAGATGGGGAGGCGGTTCGACGACGAGAAGATCCTGAACGGCGCGATCGCGCAGTACAAGTTCCTGCGCCGAGAGTATCCCGGAAGCAGATACCGCTGCGACGCTCTCTTTACCATCGGCGAAATCTATAAGGACGACCTGAACGACGCCGAGAAGGCGCGGGCGGTGTTCGTCGAGTTTCTACTTCGCTATCCGCACAACCGGCTGGTTCCCGATGCACAGCAGGCGATCGCGCAACTGGATCGCGACAAAGACGAGCAGGACGCGCAGGGCAAGAAGAAGCCGGCTGCGAAGGAAACGCAGGCAAAGAATCCCGACCGGCCCGAGAAGAAGGATAAGAGCGATAAGAGCAAGAGTGCTGCGGCGGCGGACGATGATTCCGACGCGGACGCAGATGCGACTCCCGCCGAATCAACCGACAGCACCGCGAAGCACACAGCACGGGTGACTGCGATCCGGCATTGGTCGACGCCGGATTACACGCGGGTGGCGATTGATCTTGAGAATGAGGTCAAGTTTGGTTCGCAGCGCATATCGAACCCTGATCGGATCTATTTCGACCTGCGCGATACGAAGCTGGCGTCGACTCTTGTTGGCAAGACCTTCGACGTAGATGACGGTTTTCTGAAGAAAATCCGAGTAGCGCAGTTCCAGCCCGGGCGTACGCGAGTGGTGCTGGAGGTTGAGGATCTCTCCCGGTACGACGCCTTCCTGTTGCCGAATCCGTACCGGCTGATCATCGACATTCACGGCAAGAACACAGCGAGGAATACGCGCAAGGCGTCGAAAGATGATGTGGCGACGGCGGATGTGCAGGCTCCGCCAAAAGCGACTGCGGTGGCCGATACGGAAACAGTCTCCGATTCCGATGTGCCGGACACAAAGCCGAATCCGGCCACGACGAAAAAGGACGAACTCAGGGCTGGGGCAGGGAAGGCGCCGGTTACGACCCAGGACGTGAATGAGGAAGCGCGGATCATTCCGAAGTCCGGAGTGCCGGAGCTTCCGAAAAAGATCGATAACAAGAAAGAGACGCCGGCCCCGACCAAGGTGATCGTCGACAACGACGATGACGACACGCCGGTCGAGGCCGCCGAGACGCATGCGCCGACACGGTCGCGAAGCAAGACGAATTCGAAGCTGGCGACGAGCCGAAAGAGTTCGGACCTTGATATTCACGAAGCAAAGCCGACGGCCAGCGGTGACCGTTCGCTCATTCGCGCGCTGGGGCTAAAGATTGGGAAGATCGTGATCGATCCGGGACACGGCGGCCACGATACAGGCACGATTGGTCCGAACGGTCTGGAAGAAAAAGACCTGGTTCTCGAAGTCGGACGCCGCCTCGGCAAAATGCTGGAGACGCGGCTTGGAGCCGAGGTGGTCTATACGCGCAAGGACGACACCTTCATCCCGCTCGAAACGCGGACCGCGATTGCGAACCAGCAGAGGGCAGACCTGTTCATTTCGATTCACGCCAATTCGAGCCGGGATCCGGACGCGCGCGGTGTGGAAACCTACTATCTGAATTTCACTTCCTCTCCGGAAGCGCTGGAAGTGGCAGCGCGCGAGAATGCGGTATCGGAGAAGTCGATCTACGAACTGCAGGACCTGGTGAAGAAGATTGCGCTGAAGGAGAAGATCGAAGAATCACGCGAGTTTGCCGGAGATGTTCAGCAGTCGCTGCACAGCGGCCTGTCCGCGAAAAGCCCGGGCATCCGCAACCGGGGCGTGAAGAAGGCTCCATTCATCGTGCTGATTGGGGCGAACATGCCGTCGATCCTGGCCGAGATTTCGTTTGTGTCGAATCCGTCGGATGAAACCCGGCTGCGGACCAGTGACTACCGCCAGCGAATTGCTGAGTCTCTCTACCGCGGTATTGCCAAGTATGTGGACGGGCTGAGCGGAGTGAAGATGGCCAGCAAGCTGGATAAGACGGCAGGACAGTAAGCGGTTTTCCAGCGACGCCAGAAAATCAGGCTGCTACTCGGTCTGAAACTCCATATTCTCGTTGACCGACATCTGGGCAGGTGCGCCGGAGGCATCGTCTCCATGGCGTGTAGCGACTACCCGAAAAGTGCTGGACCCGGTTTCGACATCGTAGGTATACGGCGTTCGCTCGCGCTGAATCGTCAACGACTTGCTCGAGATCAATTCGTCGAGAGATGCATACTTGCCTTCCAGTGCGAAATATCCGCGCTCGGCTTGGGCGATTGTCATCAGATCCGTGCGGACGCCCGTGATATTGATCGCTGCCTTGGGATTGTTGGCCCCAAGCGCCTGCGATGAGGTTTGCGCCTGCCGGGTGTAGATGTAGAATCCCGCACCAAGCGCGATGAGAAGTCCCAGAAATCCGAAGATCCGGCCCATACTCTGTATTCCACAGCCACGAAGGATGCGCCGCAAGTGACCGGAGGTCGTGACCTGCGGGAGAGAGTTTTGTCATTGCCTGGTCAAATCGACGACCGGGCGAATCGGCGAGGCCTTACTGTGAATCTGTGACTTTGATGTCAAATCACCGATGAGGTCTTGTACGACATGGGCGTGACCCAAGTAGAAAAAGCTACCCGCTTCCTTGCCCTTCATGAGAGCCCAGAGGCTTTCGTTATTCCGAATCCATGGGATGTTCCTTCTGCCCGACTGCTTGCGGGGTTAGGGTTTCAAGCCTTGGCAACATCGAGCGCTGCGGCGGCGGCGACTCTTGCGAAGCGCGATGGCCAACTGACACGGGACGAAGCGCTGACACACGCGCGTGAGATTGTCGACGCCACGGATCTGCCGGTCTCAGCAGACCTGGAAAAGGGATTTGGCGACGCTCCCGAGACTGTTGCTGAGACGGTGCGCTTAGCCGCGGAAGCGGGCCTGGTCGGATGCACGATAGAAGATACAAGCGGGAACCCGGATGCTCCTCTGTACGATTTCACATTGGCGGTGGAGCGGATCGCAGCCGGAGCAGAGGCAGCCCGGGTGCTACCTTTTCCGTTCATGCTGACGGCGCGGTCCCACAATCTGCTCTTTCCCAACCCGGATTTGTATGAGACGATCCGGCGCCTGCAGTCCTTCGAAAAAGCGGGAGCGGATGTGCTGTTCGCGCCAGGATTGCCGGATATCGCGTCAGTACGAACGGTGTGCGCAGCGCTGAAGCGCCCAGTCAATTTTATGGCGGGCATCAAGGGAAAGTCGTTTCCCGTGCAAGAACTGGCGGAGGCTGGTGTGAAGCGCATCAGCCTGGCGACGTCCCTTTATCGTGCCGCGATGACAGGCCTGCTCGATGCTGCCCGAGAAGTGAAAGAGAAAGGCCAGTTCGGCTTTATTGAAAGCGTCCTTAGCACGGCGGAGTTGAACCAGATTATGCAGATCTGATGGAGCACCGGAATGAAAAAGCTCCGCTACATCGTAGCCATGAGCCTCGACGGCTATATTGCCGGTCCCAAGGGCGAGTATGACTGGATCACACCAGATCCGGATGTCGATTTCGCCGCCCTGTGGGCGCAATTCGACACAGCGATCATGGGACGCCGCACGTACGAAGTTGCAAAGTCCCGTCTAGGCGATAAAGCTTTCGAGTCGGTAAAGGCTGTGGTCGTCTCACGAACCATGAAGCCGCCCGATGACACGAGAGTGACCCTGATTTCCGAATTAACCAAGGATCGGATGCAAGGTCTGCGAAAGTGTGCAGCCAAGGATATATGGCTGTTCGGAGGAGGCGATCTCTTCCGTACACTGCTCGAGATGGGTGAGGTCGACACTGTGGAAGTATCGATTATTCCAGTATTGTTAGGCGGCGGGGTGAAGTTGTTGCCGGGAGCGGCGGAGCGCGCGGAGCTCAAACTGATCGATCAGAAGACGTACGCGTCAGGCAGGGTATCGCTGGTGTACGAGGTCGCGAAATAGCTTTCACGAATTCCCATCAAATTGATTGAGAAAGAGAAAACGGCCAGCGGCGCTTGCGAAAGCCGCTGGCCAGTCTTGCTCGACACAAGCTCGATTTACTGAATGGCGCTGCCGACCTGCGAGAACACGTTGTTCGCGTTGGAGCCGATCAGGCGCACCGTGCCTACCACGATGACAAGGATCACCGCCAGCATGACCGAATATTCGGCCACGTCCTGGCCTTCTTCATCGTTCCAAAGATTGCGGAATGAATAACCCATACTCTCCCCTTTTCTATGCAAGAGCCGTTGCCTGGGCCAGCGGAACTTGAGCGCCTTGTTCGGGTAGCGCCAATCCCCATGCTTCTTTGTCTTGTGTTACCGCTTTCAACCCGACCTGAAATTCGGACGTACCTTTCATCTTCTTCGTCCACGCCACGCGAAACTGAAGCTTGCGTTGGCGATAGAAGATGGTGATTTCTTCGTCTACATTCAACTCCCGGCGAACCGAGCCGAGACGCGCTCCCGAGGCGGTTACGTCCAGCGTATGCACCAGCTCATCGAATGGCTTGCCCGCGCTGTCTTTGCCCTTGATCCGCACAGGAAGAACCGCTTTGGTACGGCTGCTCCGGCGCTCGATCAACTGCGTACTGCTCGGTCGCATTCTGTCACCCACGGCTAGTTTGCCCCCAAGTTACGGGACTGTGAATGGCCCTGACGGGTAGGTAGGGAAGCACCTGTGTGTACCACCTGGCAGGAGGAATGGGTAACTAGTCCAAAATCTTGCAGTTCCAAGGGTTGGGAAACTTTTGCAGGCCGGATGTGGTCTAATGAGCAGGGCCTGAGTGCCTTTTTTCGCCGATATGAAATACCCCTGTTTTTTTCGAGTTCTGGCGGTCGTCGCGTGCCTGAGTTCCGCCGCGCTGGCGCAAAATACGGTGGCAAATCAGCCTCCAGCGCTGCTTCCGAAAGCGTTCGGGGGGTGGGAGATACAGGGAAGCGCACATAACAGTGCGGATCCTGTCACTGCCGATCCGACCCATGCGTCGGTGCTGAAGGAATACCGCTTCACGGACCTGGCTTCGGCGACGTACACGCGCGATGACGGCCGCACATTGAAGATCCGCGCCGCGCGCTTCACGGATGCCTCGGGCGCGTTTGGCGCATATACGTTCTATCTGCTGCCGGAAATGAACCGGGAACAGATCGGGGACCAAGGCGCGTCGCTGGGCAATCGCGTACTTTTTTATCGGGGACATGTTTTGGTCGATGCGCAATTCAGCCAGGAAACGGCGATGTCGGGCGCGGAACTCCGGGAGCTTGCGGGCGCGCTTCCCAAACTGACTGGCAGCGGAGCAAACCTGCCGTCGTTTATCCAATTCCTGCCTTCGCGCAGCTACGTTACGAATACTCAGAAATACGTCATGGGGCCGCTCGCTCTGGGAGATGTGAACGCGCCGCTGGGCGCTGATCTTGTGGATTTCGGCGCCAGTTCTGAGGTGAGCCTTGCGCACTACAACACTCCAAGCGGAGAAGCGACGCTGACGCTGATTTCATATCCCACGCCGCAGATGGCCGCGGAACATTTGAAGCGAATTGATGCCGCGCATCAACTGGCGCAAACGCAGCCGGGAATCTCCGAAATCAAAGGAACCGCAACCTTCTTCGACAAGCGCACGGGGCCGATCATCGCGATTGCGACCGGGGGAATTTCTGACAGCGATGCGAAGGATTTGCTGGGCCGGGTGAACTACGAGGCCAGCGTTACGTGGAATACACCTACCGATGATCGCGAGGTTCGGGAGTTGTACAAACTGATCCTGAACATCGTCGTGCTGTGCGCGATCCTGGGTGGACTTGCGATCATCGCGGGCGTTGCTTTCGGGGGATTCCGGATTTTGATGAAGCGACTGTACCCGGACAAGGTTTTCGACCGTCCGGAGCAGATGGAATTCATCTCGCTGCACCTGACCGAGACGGTGGTGAAGGGGGCATCCCCGGAGCGTCCGGAAATGGGCCGGGAAGCCCGCTAACCCCTCCTTCTGCCGGGGTAAATAGCTTTAAAAGTATCGGCTTACGAGCTTCCCCAGGGCGTTTTGTCTCATTTTGAGGCAGACTCAGAGGCTGTTGACCTGTTTTGTAAGTTACTGAAAACAAAAGCATTTATTTCCGAAAATTCGCTTGACACCCCCGTTTTTAGGCTCATAAGATTTCGGCAGAAAGTTTTGACGGAATCTAAGCCTCCGTTGGAACTATTCTCCCTTGAGAAAAGGCTGCCCTGTTGCCGGGTGGCCTTTTCGTTTTAGGTTGTTCTCAGACGGAACTCTTGTGGGATGTTTTCGTATCAAGAGGTGAGGCTTCATCCGACGCAGTTGGACAGTGTGTGAGGATTGGGAGAGCGACCAGCATGTTCTGTGATGGATGTGGAACCGTAGTCCAGCCGGGGCAGGCCTTCTGCAGCAAGTGCGGAAAGCAAATCGTGGGAACGATCGTTGCGCCGATGCCAGGGCGAGTGCAACGTCACGTGCATCTGCTCGCCATCTTGTGGCTCGCGTTTTCGGCGTTCAATACTTTAGGAGGCTTGGTTCTCCTTGTGCTCGGGAATGCGCTGTTCCCTCACTTGCACGAGATGAAGGATGTTCCGCAAGACGTGCCAACCGGTTTTCTGACCGCATTCTTCACCATTCTTGGCATCATCGTGCTGGCGAAAGCGGCGGTCGGATTTCTGACGGGATGGGGCTTGCTACAGCGAGAAACGTGGGCCCGTTCGTTGGCGCTGGTGCTCGCATTTATTTCGCTTTTCACGAACATTCCAATTGGTACCGCGATCGGCGTTTATACGATGTGGGCGCTGTTGCCTGCCGAGTCGGAGCGGGAGTACGACGCGATTGCGAAGGCGAAAGCTGCGGAAAACCGTTAACCACGAAGGACACTAAGGATCACGGAGGATTTCTCGAAGGTTGAGACTTCTTGCTTGCCGTTCGTGTTTCTTGTGATTGCGGCGTTCGTAACCTGCCGCGCTTTACGGTTTTCAAGCCGCCATTTAAAATCGATTGCAGGCCGACGTAGCTCAGTTGGTAGAGCAGCCGATTCGTAATCGGCAGGTCAGCGGTTCAAGTCCGCTCGTCGGCTCCATCCTTTCAGTCGCTTACATCGCTTCTTCACTGCACAAAAGATCACTGTCGGGAACAATCTTTCGATTCGATTGCGCCGCGATCCACGCTGTTGCACTGAGGTACGGCTGTTCCGAGGAAGTCCTTGCCACCGTCCGCATCAATTTTCCGCCCTGAATCGATCGCCGGGGAATGACGAAGCAACTCATATCCGCGAACGCTGGTTAATCCAAGGCTTGCGTGTCCGGGATTGGCAAGCATTGGATTTGACGTGATCGCGTGCGCGTCTCCGGGTGGCGGCTCGACGCCGTAGTAAATGTTCGAGTCGTACACATTCTTGGTGCTTTGTCCCGGGCCCGGTTCGCTGTCGTACGAACCATCGGGATTCCCTTTCGCGCCGTACCCGAACTGGCCCTTCCCCTCCACATAAAAGATGTTGTTGTAAATGTAGGTATCGGAGGCCCAGCCGGTCCAGTCGGTGTGCAGAATCAACGCCGAGGTCTCGCCTTTCCCGACGTAGATCGTGTTGTTGTAGATCTGGGTATTTTTCACCGGCCCGGAGAGCTTGATGGCGCGGTGATGATCGTTCTGGCTGATGTTGTAACGGACGATCGTACCCACGTTTCCCGCACTGTCATTCGGGCTCTGCGAGCCTTCGTTGCAGATCAGGAGAAATCCGCCATCGTTGTCGTGGCTGTAGTTGTACTGAATGATCGTGTTGCGGCTATTCCAGTCGGAATCGAATCCTTCGGCGTCATGCTGGCCGCTGGTTCCGTAGACTTCGTTGTACTGGACGATGGTGTTGTCGGAACTGAACGGCCAGATGCCGACGTTATAGTCCTGTGACCGTTGGCTGGCGCGGGAAACGACGTTGCGCTCGACGATCGCTCCATCCGTCGCGACGTTAACGATGCCGTCTCCGCCAATGTCATCCAGCACATTGTTGCGGATCAAGACTCCCAGACTTGGATACCACTTCGCGCGGGTCCAGTGCGTCGACCAGCCGAAGATGCCGCTGCGGTCGACGTGATAGATGTGGTTATGTTCGATGCGCAGGTCGACAAAGCGGGTCGGCTTGGTATCGCCGATTGAACCGTAATGGATGCCTCCGTTGACCTTGTCTTTGAAATCGCCGTTGACGTCGTGCACGGTCAGATTTTCGAGAAAAATGTGATGCAGCTCCCCGACATTCTCAGCAAGAATGTAAACGCCGCGGCGAAGAGCGCGCGTTTCGCCTGTATTCGTGATCTCGAGATCGCGGATCTCCCAATATTCCTGATTCTTTAGGTAGACCGTGTTCTCGACCTGGCCCGCGCCGTTGATGACCGGCTGGCCTTCGCCTCCGAACTTGCCAATCGTGATGGGATGATCTGAGGTTCCGGATCCCTTCGGCCAGAGCTGGCCAGTCCAGCTGCAGCCACTGCGGAACAGAATGCGATCGCCGGGATGGAAGGTGGTGGAGCTTACCTTGGAGAGCGACTTCCATGCCGACGCTGGCTGCTTACCTGAATTGCTGTCGGCGCCAGAAACCGAGTCAACGTAATAGGTAGCGCCTTGGGGCTCAACCGCAAATGCGGTCGAGAAAAAACAAATCAGCAGAAGAAGTGCTGTCCAATGAAAAATTGTTTTCGCCATACGTGCATTCATACCAAGCAAAAAGGGCAACCCCATTGTAGGGTTGCCCAGGGGAAGCGTCTCAAGTTCAATTAGAACTCGAAGTGGAATCCAAATTGTCCGAGCCGCGGGTTGCTGTTCACGCCGTTGATGACTCCGAAGTTGCCTGCGCCGATCGTGGTGCGGCCTCCTCCGCAACCGTTGATGTCGTAGTAGTGACGGTTGAAGATGTTGTAGAACTCAGCGCGGAACGAGAGACGATAGCGCCCATCCGAGCCCATCGGGAAATACTTCAGCAAGCTTGCGTCTTCATCGGCTGCGCCCGGACAGCGCAACGAACCGATCGCCAAAGGTCCCGTACCGAACTGCCCGACCGCGGGTTGAACCGCAACACTCGCTGGTATGTAAACCGTTTGCGTTGGGAACTGCCGCGGATTGTTCGGACCCTTGAACCCGGTCAGGTTGTAATCGGGATAGATGTTTCCCCACTGCGGCCAATACGGGTTCTGCGCCGAAATCAGGAACGGCTGCCCGGTGTTGTACTTCAGCAGCCACGTCATGTTCCATCCGCCGAGCGCGCCGTTGATCCAGCGGTTGGAGTTGGACATCCAGCGCCGGCCTTTGCCGAAAGGCAGTTCGTATGTGACATAGCCTTTGACGACGTGAGTCAGGTCGTACCCGGTAAGGGAATGAGCGGCTACGCCCATGTTGTTGAAGTCCTGTATGGCGGTGTAGTAGCCGTTGCCTTCCTGCTGCGCTGAGAACGTATCCCCTTCGGTTCTTGACCAGGTGTAGCTCATGTCAAACGTAAGGCCGCTTCCTGTGCGCTTCACAAAGTCGAGGACGAACGAATCGTAATAACTCTGACCCAGCGGCAGTCCTACGTAAAGAAGGTTGGGGTAGTACCAGAAATTGGACTCAGCTTGCGCAATTTGCGGATACGGCGCGATGGCCGAGAGAACAGGTCCGCAGAATCCAGCATATGGATAGTTGATCCCATAACTGGTGGCATCGGACTGACTGCATACGTAGTGATTGAAGCCGTTCAGGTCGGGATATTGCTGGGCCAACCGCAGGAACGTCGAGCTAGGCCCCTCGTTCCAGGCTAACGAGGTGTCCGTGAGACGATGGCCGCGGTTTCCGATATACGCAGCCTCCACTCGCATGTCCTTGGTGAGTTCGTATTGCGCTCCGAAGTTGAACGCGTCGCTGTACCCGACACGCAGCGCGCGTGGATCGACGGTCACCACTGGGAACAGGAACGTCGGATCGACATTCTGACCTCCTGGCGTGTAAACACCCGGATATCCGCTGTCCCAGTCGAACGTGTTCGCCGCTTGGTTCGTTCCTTTGAATCCGGGCGCGAATCCGTTGGGTGTCCCCTGGAAGTACGACACGCCCGCCGGGTTATAGATGATGCCAAACGCGGCGCGCAGTACCAGTTTGTTCAGAGGCGAGTACGCGATACCGATCTGCGGCCCGAAGTTCGTCGCGTATTCGTTCTTCTCGAAGCTGTCGCCGCCACCGTTTGCGAAAACCAGCTTGCCGGGGATTCCGTAGGTCGGATCGACCTGTGTTAGGTCGAAGTTCGCCCAGTGTCCGTACTTTTCGTGGAAGCGGAAGGTGTAGTTCCACCGCAACCCAAGATTGACCGTCAGCCTGGGAGTGAGCTTGTAACTGTCCTGCGCGAACAACGACATGGCCTTCTGACGGCCATAAAGGTTGTAAGGAGTGGTCTCTGTCGCGGTGTTTACCTGGCCGAGGAGATAGCTGGCAAATCCAAAGCCGACATACTGGGCGTAGCCGGCGTTCGGCGCGCCAGTCATGTTGTTGGTGAAGTTGAAGGCGAGCGCACCGGAACCGCTGTGGCTGTTGACCTGGTGAGCCGTGAAATCACCGCCGAAACTCAAGCTGTGCTTTCCTTTGGTCCAGGTAACCGTGTCGCCCGTGATGATGTTCGCTCCCGAGAAATCCCCCTGGAACGAATTCCCGATGAATGTCTCGGCGAAGCTGTTGTTGTCTCCCGACTGTGCGCCATCGAATGAAATAAGTGGAAAGTTGGTTGCGCCCGTGTTGCCAAATCCAAGTTGCGATCCCCATGAGCCGGTAGCGGCGGGTTCATCGCCCTGCCAGTCGTAGTTGTAAGTGAAGTTGAGGACATTCAACAAAGTCGGCGTGAAAGTATGAGATTCGCTGGCGCGGAACTGGTGAGAACGGAAGAAATTGTTACGCGCGGCCGAAAGCGGGCCACCATCGGTCGATCCCGATTCCCAGATTCCGCCGCTATCCACCAGGACACGAGGCTTGTGGTCGTAAATCCATGATCCCGAAAGGTGGTCGTTCTGGGTCAAGGTGTGGTCCAGTTTGATTACAACCTCGTTCGGCGTCTGCGTGGGCGAATTGCTGAGCGGCAAGCGATTGTTTGGTGTGATGAGTCCGGCGCGCTGCGGCTGATAGGACTTCTGATAGATGGCGTTGATCTTTTGCGCCACGCTGCTGATCCGGCTCGAGTCGATTATGTTGCCGGTGAACTGGTTGCCGGTTGTCGGATCGAAAATCATCCCTTCCTGCAGCGGCACGGTCTGTCCGCTGTTATCGAGAATGTTGATAGGGCTCGTGCCCGCGCTGGTGCAATCCGGGCCTACGCTGGAATCCGGCTGCGTGCAGAGCTGCGATCCGAGCAGGCCGCTGAAGTTCCCACTGAGGAAGTCCAAGGTTGGCACAAAACTCGAATAATCTCCGAGTCTGCGATCGACCTGGGTGTAGCGCTCAAAGGCGCCGAAGAAAAATGTCTTGTTCTTAATGATTGGTCCGCCGACACTGAACGCGTAGTCCCACGCGCGGCGCTTTGCTTTCGGAATCCCGGTGTTGTCGTTCGACCAGGTATTCGCGTCGAAAAGCTCGTTCGCTCCATATAGCAACGCCGATCCGTGAAGCCGGTTCGTTCCGGATTTCAGCGTCATCGTGATGACGCCGCCACCGGTGATGCCGCTCTGCGCGTCGAGACCGCTGGTTTGCGCCTGCAGTTCTTGAACAGCCTCCATGCTCGGCCCGTTCTGCATCGAGTTGCCCGGGATGTCCCCGGTGCCGGACGTTCCGTCCACTGTGTAGTCTTTTGTGAACCACTGTCCGCCATTGATGACGGCACCATATGGGCTGCTGTAGATGGAGTACCCGGGAGTAATGTCGACCGCGAAAGTCTCGACGAAACGGCCTCCGCCGTAAATGCTTAGCGGCAGTTCATTGATGACGCTGGCCTTCATGTTTGTGCCTTCGCTGGCACGCTCGAGATCGAGCACCGGAGCGTCGGTCGTCACCGTGACGGTTTCGGTCGTCGCACCGACTTTGAGCGAGGCATCGATGCGCGCGACTTCGGTCGATTCCAGTGTCACAGCCGACCGCACGACTGTCTCGAATCCTTCTTTCTTGAACTCGACGGAATAGATACCGGGCGCGAGGTTGGGAATCACAAAGATTCCTTCGGCGTTAGACACCGCACGGCTGGCACTGCTCGTACCCTTATTGATCGCGGCAACATCTACGCCTGGGACGATGGCGCCGGTGCTGTCCGTAACTGTTCCGGTGACCGTAGCCCGATTCGCTTGCGCAAAAGCTCCCTGCGCCAAGACGAGCAACAACGCTATCAGCGGCCCGAAGCCGCGCCACATTATTCGTTCGTTTTTCATATCGCCTCCCGCATCGCATCACCCGAAATGCTGAAGAACTTTCGAAAATCTTCGCTACTTCCACCGAACTTCCACCAGCCCTACCGATCCCGGAGTCGTGTTAATGCCATATCCATCGGGAGCTGAGCCTAAAATCTTTTCGTTGGCTGTATAGAACAGCGAATAAAGACCATTTCCCTCGTCGATCAATCCCAACGGCGTGCGCACTTCGGTCGCCCAAACCTGGGGATCTCTCTGAACGGCCAAGTGCTTTCCAGCCGACCAGTGTTTTCCGTCTCTCGATAGCGTGTAACCAATCGCTGCAGGAGCGTCGGTGTCATACACCGCCACGTAGGTTCCATCGGAAAGCTGCGAGACGATTGGATTCTCGATGAAACGCGGCTCGATTTGTGACGGATTCATCGTTGTGCACCGCAGCCATGGTCCCGCCAGACTCGCAGATGTAGCTAACCCAACCTGCCACAGCGAGATCGGAAGTTTTTCGGTGTGGGCACTGCCGTAGAATGCGTACCAGGTGTCTCCGACTCTGTAGGGAAAAAACGAATCGGTTCCTTGAAGGCCCTCCCACTGATCGGAGTCCTTTCCTCGCTGCATGATAATCCCCACGTCGTCATACGGCCCGCCAATTCCGTCCTCGCCCGGAGACTTGGAAACCGCACGCCAGATTCTTCCCTCATGATTGGTCAGCCACCGGTCGGACGTGTCCGGCGCCGCCTGGTAAGCAACATAGAAGAGGTTCCAGCGGCCGTCTTTCAAGTCATAAACAGGCAGCGGCGACCACAGAGCAGCCCGCAGGTCCGTTCCGGTGAAGTCACCGCTTGACTCTGCCAGGGTTCCCGCGCGCTGCCAGTGGATCCGGTCCGAGCTCGTCCAATGCCCGAACTTCATCTTGACCCAATGTGGTTCCCCGACCATTTCCGACGTGAACAGGTGATATACACCCTTGAGCTTTATCACTCGTCCACCTTCGAAGCCATATTTGTTCCCCTGCGCGCCCTCAGACCGGACCGTCAGAACCGGCTTTGGCCAGCTCTTCACAATTTGAAGTTCCTGTCCAAACAACGGGGGCATCCACGAGACAAGGGAAACAACGACGGCGATAACGGGAGAGCAGAACGATCGTGGCGCCACGGTGTCGTTGTAGCTTGTAGTCGAGCCGCCTCTCAAGGTAATCGAGGTTATTTGCGGGTTAATCCGTCGCCGTTTTGCTACGGCAACTCCTAAAATGACCCGAGGCGGTCCTGGGCATGTAGGATGAGCGCTGATCCGGCGACTTCCCACGCAAAATGACTTGCGGACGGAGGGCGTCTTTAGCCTATATCGAAGAAATAATTGCAATCTATCAACTGTCTTGATGCGTTTGAACTCCCGGGATCAGCTCGCAATTAACGGCAAGTAACGGATGCTGGTAACGGTTATTTTGGCGGTCTCAACCGTGCCGAGCATGCGTTGACGATGGATGCCGACCAGTGCTATCGTCCGACCCGGGCTTCTCCAAGCTTGAATGGTGAGCTTGCAGCCGCCTGATCCCGAGGTTCCAGTTGGCATCTGTTCAAACCTCCGCTCCCAGCCACATTCCCATCTACGAAAAGCGGGAAGAACTGCAACGCATCCTGCAGAGCCGGTATTTTGCAAACTCACCTAAGAAGACGCGCTTTCTGGAGTTTGTTTGCGAGCAGACGTTTCTGGGTAACGGCGACAAGCTGAACGAATATCTGGTCGGAGTTGAAGTGTACGATCGCGGAGTCGACTTCAACCCGCAAAGGGATCCGATCGTTCGCGTACAAGCGCACGAAATCCGGCGACTGCTCAAGAAATACTATGAGGAGCAGGCAGCCGACAGTCCGATGCGAGTGGACTTGCCCTCGGGGCACTACTATCCGACGTTTACGCGAACGGCGGACGGCTGGGAGAAACCAGCGCCGGCTAATCAGACTGTTGAATCGAATCGGCCCCGTTGGGAACTGGTGTACTTTCTTGGAGCGTTATGTCTGGTGCTCGCGGCAGCGCTCGTGTTCATGTGGGCGAATCGACGAGTTGCCGGTCCGGCGGCGACGGCGGCCGTGCCAGACGCGCTGCAATGGTTCTGGAAGCCGTTTCTCCCACCCGCAGCTCCCCCTTTAATCACGATACCCAATCATCCTTTGCTGCGGGCCGCGCATGACGGCGATAGCGCCCAGACCCTCGCCAGCGGCCATGAGATTGCGAAGTCCGCGCTGCCCGAGTTTCGCGACACAATTCACTTTCACGAACTGAAGCGGTTTGTGTTTGTCCCAAGCCTGACGGATTTCACATCCGTTGGAGAAACGCTCGGCGTCGTCAACCTCTGCGAGATGTTTTCCACCTTCGGTCAGAAGTGTGTGGTTCAGCAGTCGCGCCTGGTAAATCTGGATGAAATCAAGAATGACAATGCGATCCTGCTGGGAGGCAATCAGGCCTGGAGCGGCAGAGTTTTCGTGAATACCGACGGATTCCAGTTCCAGGGTGGCGTGATATTCAATCGCAAGCCGCAGTCCGGGGAACAGGCCGTCTACAAACCGGAATTCGATGCCGTCACCAATCATCTGACGCGAGACTATGCAGTCGTTCTCCTGCTTCCAAACGAAACCAAGGACAAAAGAGTCCTCTTGGTTTACGGCATCTATACACAAGGCTCTCAAGCTGCGCTGGAATATCTCACGAACCCGGAGAGAATGTCAGAGCTGCGCAAAGCCCTGGTCGCTGCATCCCCCGATCACAAGATGTTGCCGAGCTTTTTCCAGCTCCTGCTCACGACCACGGTCGAAAATGCCGTTCCAGGAAAAGCTTCTCTTGTAGCATTGCGAATCATTCCGGGGTAGGAAGTCACCGTTTGGGTCGGAAGTCGAGAGTGCCCCGGGAACTAAACCTCGCATCAGTCTGCCAACACAGTGCCCAAACCTGAAACTGCCATCCGATTAGATGGCCGCTATCTTTTTTAGCCGCTCGATCAAGATGGAGACGCGAGCCTGGCTCGCCTGGTCAGGGAGCAGGTAGCCAGGTAATGCATCGAGAAATTCACGAGAGGCGAGCAGCTTCCTGAGTTCTGCTGCAACGTATGCCCGAACGACTTCCGCCCCGGCGCTGATTTCTTCGACTAGCTCCGCTCGCCCATCCACCACAGCCAAGAGATCTTCAAGATCATGACTCGATTGGTAATCATTCTTACCTCGACCCGCAAATGCTTGCAACTTCGTCGCGCAGAAGTAAACCGCAGTCACAACTCTCGCGTGCAGACCCAGTTCCAGTTCATGTACGACAGCGGAAGCTAAAGCCGGCTTGTACCAGATGTTGGAGAAGCCAAGGATTTTCACATCGAGCGGCATGACATCCAGGACGGTCGTCTTCTGCCGCCAACGGCAAATTGGGGCTCCTTCACTGGTATCCTCCGAAAACCCGCATTGGCGGAGCCGTTCGGAGAAGTCGGCGTATGCAGCGTATGAAGTGATCTCGGCAATCGCATCCACATCGTAGGTAGGACGGACCTGTGCAGCCGCTTTGTCGGTAACAAGAAGCGCTGTGGTGCTTCCTCCGACAAAGACCAATTCGCCAAGAAGAGGCTTCAGGAGTCGCGCTGCCTCAGTGAGTAGTTCGAGATTGTGCTTTGACATTTTCCGTGCGCAGTCTGTTCATCAGCTCTTTCTCGGCGATCTTACGTTCACGTGCTCTTCCATCCCTGATGGCATCCACCAATGCGAGCAACTCATAGAGAATGGGATCGCGCAGCGCTGCTGCGGGGGCGGTCCTATATAAAGGTTCCAGAGCCACGCCCCGGGTTTCCCCATCCCGCCAAGGCCACACAGGGGGAAGCTCGTCGCTTGAAGCAATTTCATCCTTTAGCGGGGAGGCGGCGAACGAAGTGGGCACTCCGCGAGTCACCGGCCCGTGTTCTGCGGGGAATGCATACTTCACTCCATGCAAGAGGAATTCTTCGAGAGCAGTGACGTTCGGCCTTTCTTGCATCTCCGGGCCATGCAAGAGCCGGGCTTGCTGAAGGCGCTTGATCGCAGCATGAATCTCGGAGGGACTCATGCTGAGATCGGCGGCGACCATTGACATGGGTGGTCGCTTCCGCTCATAGGAGCAAAGTTTGAGAATGACCATGACGTCTTGAGGCTTTAAGGGCATGCGCTTTATTTTATATTCGCGATTCGCGAATAGCGAATACATTTTGTATTCCATTGTTAATAATAGGGTTACGGATGCGGCGTCCGATTTTATCGCGAGAAACCATCAATTCTCGAAAGATCCGACAAGACTAGTTCCCAGCCACCACGACTCGTTGAATGGCGTAGCATGGAGCGAATTGTGGGGGCTTCCGATGGGTTTCTTGCGCGACTACTACCGATCTTTTTCAAGTGAACAATACAACGAGGCCATCAAGGCGACTGAGCATCTGGCCAGCAATACATTCATCTCGCTTAGCCGAAGGACTGAAAGCGAGAGAAGGGAAGCGCTGGCGAGGGCGCACCGCTTGACCGAGACTTTGCTGGACTCTGTGGCGGGAGAAAATCCCATGGTAGCGTCGCTTGCTTTATTGGCAGCGATTCGGACGCTGGATCTATTCGTCCGGCAAGAGTCGGACAAGGAAAAGCATTGATAGGGTCCGGCAAATCTCGAAAGCAAGTAATCAGAAGCGCTCGAAGTTGAGTTGAGGACGTCCGGCTAGGCCGAATGCCTGCTTCTCGGGCGACACATTCTGCCGCATGCGCTCGCTGATCTCCGCTTGAATGACCTGACGTTCCCTGACTCCAAGATTCTTGAATTGGAAGGGCTGAAAGTACCCCATGCCGCCGCGCATGGGGAAGAGCATGCGGGCGCGGGTTTGCAATACGGCCTCGCCAAAGCGGAACAACAGCGATACTTCAGTGCGCTCGTCGAGGTATTTCGCCAGATCGATCAGGCCGCCCGTGACGGAAAGCGTTTGCAATTTACCGGTGATCTGACGCCCGTTTTCGAGTTGAATCGAAGCCGAGACGATACCGAACAGGTTTAGCCGCGGAGCACGCGGTGGAAAGTTCGTTCTTGGAAGCCGGGTCAGCATTATTTTGATGGAACAAATCCTTCAGGATATCCGCCCTGCGACAGCATCTCGGCGTGCTGGATGGCCTGGGCCAGGAGCTTTTTGCTACGGCGCATCTTTTGCCAGTCGTATTCGTACGCTGCACCACAATCGAGGCAAACTTGATAGTGATTGCCGCTTTGGGAGACGCGCGGCCAGGAGAAACGGTGCGTGCATCCACGGTGGAGAAGTTGCTTAAGGAGATTCAATCGATCACCGCCTGATTCCGGCTCTTCCAGTGCTCGAGCCAGCGCGAAAAGAACGGCTTGTGGGGACTATCCAGCATACTTTTCAGCGTGGACAGCATGACGTTGGGCGGTTGAGACTTCGAGACGAATT
>Ga0335079_10000308_pt1 | contig 56274 bp, 50 predicted proteins | sample Lox_Sample_33_FD_206719 | JGI IMG/M metagenome (GOLD analysis project Ga0335079, IMG submission 206719) | Soil microbial communities from Loxahatchee National Wildlife Refuge, Florida, United States - Lox_Sample_3.3 | ecosystem: Environmental > Terrestrial > Soil > Wetlands | place: USA...
ATCTCCTCGCACCCTCGCTCGCCGATCTCGACGCGCTCGCCCAGACGGCGCTCGCCTCAATCCCCTCGCGCTTGAAGCGTCATCTCGGCCCCGTCGTGATCCGCGTCGAGGAATTCCCCGACGAGGAGACCGAAGAGGAGATGGGGCTCGAAAGCCCGTTCGACATTCTGGGCCTCTATCGCGGCGTGGCGCTGCCTCGGCAATCGGCCTCGAGCCCGCGCCCCGCGATCGACATGGTGTTCCTCTATCGCCGGCCGATCCTCGACTATTGGTGCGAGACCGGCGAGCCGCTCGACCGCATCGTGCGCCACGTGTTGATCCACGAGATCGGCCACCATTTCGGCTTCAGCGACGACGACATGGAGCGCATCGAAAACGAAGGCTAGAGCAGCGCCGCGACGCGGGCGCGCAGCTCCGGCAGAAGCTCCTGCGCGAACCACGGGTTCTTGCTCTCCCACAGCGTCGTGCGCCAGCTCGGATGCGGCAATGTCAGGTAGGCCGGGAGATATTTGGTCCAGCGCCGCACCGCGTCGGTCATGCTCTGCCGCTCCTTGATGTAATAGGTGATGGCGTATGAGCCGACGAGGAGGGTGAGCTCGATCCGCGGCAGCTTCGCCAGCACCTTGGCATGCCACAGCGGCGCGCACTCGGGCCGCGGCGGCAGGTCGCCGCCTGCCTCGTAGCGGCCGGGATAGCAGAACCCCATCGGCACGATGGCGACGCGGCTTTCGTCATAGAAGGCCTCGCGGTCGATGCCCATCCATTCGCGCAAGCGGTCGCCGCTCCTGTCGTTGAAGGAGAGCCCGGTCTCGTGGACGCGCGTTCCCGGCGCCTGGCTCAGCACGAGAAGCCGCGCCGAGGCGCGCCCGCGCAGCACCGGGCGCGGTCCGAGCGGCAGCTCCGCCGCGCAGACGCGGCACGCCCGCGCCTCACGCAGCACGCGCGCCAATGCCCGCTCCTCGCTCCGGCTCGCTCCCTCCATGATCGGAGTGTTCTAGCGCGGCGTTTGACATTGCGGCAGAGCGCGTGACATATGCGGAGCGGGCGGCCAAGAGACACCAAGAGACAAAGGACAAGCCATGCGGAAACTCGATGTCTTCCCGCACATCTTCCCCAAGGCCTATTTCGACAAGATGGTCGAGGTCATTCCCAACAAGGCAGCGGTGCGGCGCTGGACCGCGATCCCCGTGCTCTACGATCTCGACGCGCGGCTCCGCATGATGAAGGAGTTCGGCGAGTATCAGCAGATCCTGACGCTCTCGATGCCCGCGATCGAATTCGTGGCGCCGGCCGAGCGCTCGCCGGAATTGGCGCGCATCGCGAATGACGGGATGCACGACATCTGCGCCAAGCACCCGAACGAGTTTCCCGCCTTCGTCGCCTCGGTGCCGATGAACAACATCAAGGCAACGCTGGAGGAGATGAAGCGCGCGATCGAGAAGCAGGGCGCGCGCGGCATTCAGATCTTCACGAACGTCAACGGGCGCCCGCTCGATGATCCCGAGTTCGAGCCCATCTTCGCCGCCATGGCCGACTACGATCTCCCGATCTGGATGCATCCGACGCGGCCGGCGGGCTTCGCCGACTACCCGGTCGAGAAGCAGTCGAAATTCGACATCTGGTGGGTGTTCGGCTGGCCCTATGAGACGAGTGCCGCGATGGCGCGCATGGTGTTCTCGGGCTTCTTCGATCGCTGGCCCAATCTCAAGATCATCACGCACCATCTGGGCGCGATGGCGCCGTTCCTCGAGGCGCGCATTCGCTTAGGCCTCGAGCAGCTCGGTACGCGCGAGCTGGCCGAGCCGCATTATCCGAAGATCATCGCCGACATGAAGGCCAAGGGCCGCAACCCAGTCGATTACTTCAAGATGTTCTACGGCGACACCGCGATCAACGGCTGGGCGCCCGGCATCCGCCTCGGCCTCGATTTCTTCGGCTGCGATCACGTCATGTTCGGCACCGATTGCCCGTTCGATCCCGAAGGCGGGCCGCTCTTCATCCGCGAGCTCATCAAGGCGATCGATGCCTTGAAGCTCTCCGAAGAGGAGCGCGAGAAGCTCTATCACGCCAACACGGTGCGGATGCTCAAACTGAAGCGCTCGTAGAGCCGCCTCGGCGCAAGAGGCGCGCCTCAAGCGCCTGCCAGATCGCGAGCACCGGAAGCCCGATCGCAAGCTCCCGCGCGCGCTTGGCGAGCGAAACCGCCAGAGCCATGTCGGGCGGCAGGCCGACAAGTGCGCCGAGGACGACATAGCCGCCCTCCTGCACGCCCCATCCGCTCGGCACGAAGAAGGCGGCGCTGCGGAGGGCGTAAATCAGGCTTTCGAGCACCACGATCCGCGGCAGCGTCAAATGGGCGCCGAGGAAGGCGATCGCCACCCATGCCTCGGCGACCGACGTGAACCACGCTGCGAGGTGCCAGAGGAAGCCCCATAGGTTGGCGCGGCCGCGGCGATAGCAGGCCGCAATCGCGTCGTGCACACGGCCGGTTTCCTGCCCCAATTCGTGCCGCGCAATGCGGTTCGTCAGCCCTTCGAGCAGCAGGAACATGCCGGCGCGCTGCGCCAGCACGAACCCGATCGCCGCGGCAAGCCCGACGCCAAGCCCGATGAGCGCCGTCTCGCCGATCTTGGGCCCCCAGCCGCCCCTGAGCAGCAGCGCCACGCCCAAGGCCGTGAACAGGAGCTGTCCGAACAGCTCGAGCGTGATGTCGACGACGGACGTGGCGAACGCGATCGCGAACGGCATGTGCGCCAAGACGAGGCCGCGTGCGCCGATCACTGCGCCGCCCGCGGGCGAGATCGGCAAGAGCTCCGAGCCCGCATCGCGCAAGAGGCGCGCGGCCGTCGCGGTGAGGATGCCGACGCGGCACTCGTCCGGCAGCAGCACCCACCAGCCGAGGCCGCACAGCGCCATCTGGAAAAGATGAACCGCAATGATGGCGCCGAGCCCGCGCCAGCCGATGGCCTCGAGTGATTTAAGCACCGCGCTGGCGCCGAACCAGGCCACGAGCGCGATGCCGAGCCCGAGGCCCGCAAGCGCGCCCGCGGCGACGGCGACGTGCACCCGCCGTCGCGCCACGGCAGCGTCAGCGCAAGGCCGCGGCGATGTTGCCGCCGTCGACTGTGGTCACGTCGCCCGTCGTCTTGAGCGCGACGGCATGATGGAGGAACGCCTCGGCCACGTCCTCGGCCGTGACCTCGCGATGAAGGAGATTGCCGGTCATGTACTGCTCTTCGCTCAGCCCCCGTGCCTTGGCGCGCGACGCGATCATGTCGGGGGTGAGGAGACCGCTGCGCACGCGGTCGGCGTTGACGGCATTGGCGCGGATGCCGTCGGCGCCGTAGTCGAGCGCGTATTGCCGCACGAGGAACAAGGTCGCGGCCTTGGGCAGGCCATAGGGTCCGAACTCGGGGCCGGGATTGACCGCCTGCTTCGACACGTTGAAGAGGAGCGCGCCGCCCGTCTTCTGCTTCATCATGATGCGCACGGCGGCTTGCGCCACGCGCTGGTGCGCGAAGAAATTGATCTCGAAGCTTTGCCTCAGCACCGCTTCGGGAACCTCGCCGATCCTGCCCTGCCACGCCGCACCCGCGTTCGAGACGAGGATGTCGAGGCCGCCGAAGCGCTCGACCACGCGGGCGAACGCGGCCTTGACCGAAGCCTCGTCGGTGACGTCGCACGCTACCGCGAGCACGCGGCCGCCGAGCGATTTCGCGGCGGCCGCGGCCTTCGCCGCATCGCTGTCGAGCAGCGCCACCTCGGCGCCCTCGCGCATGAGGGCCCGCGCGGTCGCAAGCCCGATCGCGCCGGCGCCGCCGCTGATCGCCGCGATCTGTCCTTGCAGCTTCTTGTCCTGCGCCGTGCCGAGCTTCGCCTGTTCGAGCGACCAATATTCCATCTCGAAGAGTTCGGCCGGCGAGAGCGATTGAAAGCGGCCCACGGATTCAGCGCCCGTTATGGTCTCGATCGCGTTCTCGGCGATGTCCGCCGCGACGGCGGCGTCCTTGGCGCTGCGGCCGAGGCCGAAGAGGCCGAGCCCCGGCGCGAGGATCACGCGCGGCAACGGGTCGAGCATGATCTTGGGCGGCGTGTGGCCGGCATTGTGGCGGCGGAAATAGGCCTCGTAGTCGGCCATGAACTTCGCCGCCGCATCGCGCGCGGCGCGCGCGAAGTCGTCGAGCCGCCCCGTTTCGGGCGGCGGCACGATCAGCGGATAGTTCTTGGTGCGGATCGTGTGGTCGGGCGTCACCACGCCTTCGCCGGCGTAGCGCGCGAGCTCGGCGCCGTTGACATAATCGAGGATCGCCGGGCCGGTGCGATAATCCATGACGAGGCGGAGATAGGCGCCATCCTCCTTCGCGACCTTGCGGCTTGCGGCGCCGCGCAGAATGGGCGCGACATCTTCGACGGGCGCGACCCTCTGCGGCAGCGCGCGTGCGATGAAGACGACATTCTTCTGCCGCGCAAGCCGCTCCTCGGCCATCGTCACGGCATCGATCATGCGCTCGTAGGATTGCCGGGCCGACTCGCCGAAGGTGAAAATCCCGTGCTTCAGCAGCACGAGCCCCTCGACCTCGGGCTCGGCCTCGTAGATCTCAGCCGCCTTCTTCGCGAGCAGGAACCCCGGCATGATGTAGGGCACGAGCGCGAGGCGGCCGCCATAAAGCTCGATGCAGCGCTCGGCCCCGTCCGGCTGGTCGGCGATGCTGAGGACGGCGGTCGCGTGCGTGTGATCGACATAGCGGTGCGGCAGGAACGCGTGCAGCAGCGTCTCGACTGACGGGTTGGGCGCCATCGGGTCGATGAGGTTGGCGCGCTGCGCGCGCACCATGTCCTCGTCCGAAAGCGCCTCGAGCCGGCGCAGCTTCAGGAGATTGCCGAGCCGCACCGCCGGCAATCCGGCGGGCTCGATGTCGGCCATGTCCCAGCCGCTGCCCTTGACGCACAGCACCTCGCTCTCCTCGCCCATGAGGTCGGGGAGCCGCGTCTTGAGCGAGCTGTTGCCGCCGCCGTGCAGGACGAGCCGCTTGTCGCGGCCCAAAAGCCGTGCGCTATAGACGCGCAGCGCGAGATCGGCCGCCACGCCCTTGGCGCCGTAATGAGCGACGATCGCGTCGGCGTCGCGCTCGGTCCATGCGCTCTGCATGGCCGCATCATAGGCCGCGCGCGGGCCCTTCGGAATGTGGTTCCGCTTGCGGGAATTCGGCCGTACCATCGCGCCGCACAGCGTTGGGAGCGATCCATGGCCGAGAAACTGCGCGGCGTTTATGCCGCGGTGCTGACGCCGTTCACGGACCAGCTCGAGCCCGATCTCGATCGCTTCGTGCGCCACTGCAAGTGGCTCCTGGCGAATGGCTGCGACGGGCTCGCGCCCTTGGGCACGACGGGCGAGGCGAACTCGCTGTCGGTGGCGCAACGGCTCAAGCTCGTCGAAGCGGCGCGCGCCGGCGGCGTGCCGCTTCAGAATTGCATCTTCGGCGCAGGCTCGTGCGCGCTCGCCGACGCGCTGACGGTGACGCGGGCGGTCGTCGAGGCTGGCGGCGGCGGCGCCCTCCTCCTGCCGCCTTTCTACTACAAGAATCCGAGCGAGGACGGGCTCTTCGCCTTCTTCTCCGAGGTGATCGAGCGTATCGGCGACGCGCGCCTCAAACTTTATCTCTACCACTTCCCGCAGCTTTCGACCGTGCCGATCACCGTACCGCTCGTGGCGCGGCTGAAGCGCGCCTATGGCGACACGATCGCGGGCCTCAAGGACAGTTCCGGGGACTGGCAGGTCTCGGCCACTTTCCTGCGCGAATTCCCGGGCTTCGGCGTCTTCTCGGGCAGCGAGGAGTTCCTGCTTGCGAACCTGCGCGCGGGCGGCGTCGGCTGTATCTCGGCCTCGACCAACATCACGGCACCGCTGGCGCGTCCGGTCTATGTCGAATGGCAACGCCCCGCGGCCGACGGCTTGCAAAGCGCTCTCACCGACGTGCGGCTCGTGTTCCAGTCCTATCCGCTGCAAGCGGCGCTGAAAGAAGTGATGGCGCTCATGACCGGCGATCCGTCCTGGCGCATCCTCCTGCCGCCCAACCGTCCGCTCGCGCCGGCACAGCGTGCCGAGCTTGCAGCCCGCCTCAGAGACCTGCCGCAGATGCGGGACGTGCTGCAAAAGGCGGCCTGAGCGGCGCTCTCCGTATATGTGACGGTCTCGTGACCGTCATTTCTTCACCATTCTTTGCGGCTCTTTGCGGCGCCTTCGGCTGCGTCTGTGCGATGCCGAAAAAGTCCCTAAAATCCAAGGCTTTTACTTAGCAATTTCGTAACCGGTGAAGGGCTCTAATCGCACCATGACGGAATTGGGCGAGGGCCCGCGCGAGGAGATGCGCCACCTAAATTCCCAGGAGTTACGACAGGTCTTGCAACTGCATGAGCGCTACCTTGCGGAAAAGCAGGGTGGCCGCCGCGCGGTTCTCGCCTATTACGATCTCTCCGCCGCCGATCTTTCGGGCCAGGATCTCTCCGGCGCCGATCTCACTGGCGCGCGGCTTCAGCGCACGATCCTGAGCAACGCGCGGCTCAAGAACGCGAATCTTTTCGGCGCCGATCTGCGCGTCGCCAATCTCAACAACGCCGATCTTTCCGACGCCGATCTGCGCGGCAGCTGCTTGCGCGGCGCGCAGATGAATCGCGCGCGCCTGCCGCGCGCCGACCTGCGCAAGGCGCTCGTGATGCGCTTTGCCGAAGAGGGGAGCGGGCAGAACAAGGTTATGGAGAACACGAAGACCGATCTTTGCTCGGTCGAGGCGAAGGACGCCGACCTTTCCGGCGCGAAAATGTCGGAAGCATCGTGCGTGCGCGCCAACCTCACCGACGCGATCCTGCGCGACGTCGATCTCGCCGGCGCCGATCTGCGCGGCGTCGACTTGACGGGCGCGGTGCTCGAGCGCGCCAATCTCGCCGGCGCCGATCTCGACGGCGCGACATTGCGCGGCGCGGTGCTGACCGAGGCAAAGCTCGCCGGCGCCCAGCTCCGCGACGTCGACATCAGCGGCGCGGTCGTTGATCCGAAGAACCTGCAGGCGGCGAAGTTCCTCCAGCTCACGGGCGACGATCTGCGAGCGATCTCGCCCGAAGACATGCGAGAGGTGCTGCGCCTCCATGCTCTCTGGCTCGACAGCAAGGGCAAGAGCGGCCGCCGCGCCGTCCTGACCGGATGCGATCTCGCCGGCCGCGACCTGCGCGCCGCCAATCTCGCGCTCGCCAATCTCGCGCGCGCCGTGCTGCGCGGCGCCGATCTGTCACGCGCCTCGCTTGCGATGTGCGATCTGTCGCTTGCCGATCTGCGCGGCGCCCAGCTTGATCGCGCCGACCTGCGGGGTGCCAAGCTCGTACGCGCGCATCTTGCCGGCGCGTCGCTCGTCCGCGCCAACCTCTCGCCACTCGACAATGTCGGCAACGGCAAGTTCGACTATCCCGCCAACCTCGAGGGCGCGAAATTGGGGGGCGCCAATCTCGATGGCGCGCGCCTCAATCACGCGAAGCTCGCGGGCGCCGACCTGTCGCGCTCGAATCTCGATAATGCCGACCTGACGCGCGCCGATTTGAACGGCGCCAACCTCGCCGATGCCGACAAGGCTCGTGCGATCTTCGGCGAGCAGCCTGCGCCCGCCCCGGCGCCGGCGCAGACGGCCTGACGGACGCCCGCCGCCTCAGTGCAGACTTGGGCTTTTCAGAAAACTGCTGCGGTCGGCCGATTTCACGTCGAGGTCGATGGTGCGCCCGTCGCGATAGACGAGCATCTGCACCTTGGACCCGGCCGAGCCCGCGCGCCAGATGCCGCGGTAGAGCGAGGCCAGGTCCTTGATCTCGTCGCCGCCGACGGCGAGGAGGATGTCGCCCATCTTGAGGCCGGCGCGCTTCGCCGGGCCGGTGTTGGAAAGGCCCGCCACCACCACCTTGTCCTCGACCTCCGTCGCGTAGAGGCCGAGCCACGGCCGCGGCGGATGGCCGGGGCGGCCGATCTTCGTGAGATCCTCGAGGATCGGCGGCAGGAGATCGATCGGCACGATCATGTTGAGGTGCTCGGGCGGCCCGTGCTCGCGCGCCTGCTGCAGGTGCAGCGAGCCGATTCCGGCGAGCGTGCCGTCGCTCACGATGAGAGCGGCGCCGCCCCAGTTGGGATGAGCCGGGCTCGTGAAGATCGCCTCGTCGAGCAGGTATTCCCAGTAGCCGGCGAATTCCTGTTTCGCCGCGATCCGCACCGTCACGGCGTGCTGGCGTCCGCCGCCGCCGGCGACGATGGCGCGGTCGCCGACGCGCACGCGCGCCGAGCGGCCCAAAGGCAGCGGCGGGATGTTGAGTTTGCCGAGCGCCTGGACGAGGCCAAAGCCCGTCTCCTGGTCGTAGGCCAGCACGTGCCCGGGCACGGCGCGCCCGTCATTGGTGTTGAGCCAGATCGTGTCCGCCTCGGTAATGAGATAACCGATCGTCAGTACGAGCCCGTCGGCGCGGATCACGACGGCGTTGCCGCCGCGCTCGGTGCCGAGCGTGCCGGCGGTGAAGGCATCGGACGGGATCGCCGCGCGCAGCATCAGGACGGAATTGAGCGCGCGGTCGAGGTCGAACGACCAGTCCTCCGGCTTGGGTTGGGCGTGGGCGGGGATCTCCCAATCGCTCGCGGTCGACATAGGGTACTCCCTCGGGTCGGAGGTGCAGCGTGGCGCGCTTCCGTCGTCATCCTAGCCATGCCGGCGGCTGCGCGGAAGGGTGGGGAGCGCTATTCCGACTCGCCGCGGCGAAGCCCGGCGCGGAGCTGTTTCAGCCGGCCGTGGAGCGCCTTCTCCCGGCGCCGGCGCTCGGCCGCCGCCTTGGAGGGGCGCGTGGGCTTGCGCGCCGCCACCGGCTCGGCCGCGCGCCGCACCAACGCCACGAGCCGCTCGAGGGCGTCGGCCCGGTTGCGCTCCTGCGAGCGGAAGCGCGCCGCGGTGATGACGAGCACGCCATCCTGCGTGAGCCGCCGTCCGGCGAGCTTCTCGAGCCGGGCTCGCACGGTGTCCGCGAGCCCCGCCTCGTCCACGGCAAAGCGGAGCTGCACTGCGGTCGCGACCTTGTTGACATTCTGGCCGCCGGGACCCGAGGCGCGGATGAAGCGCTCCTCGATCGCGCGCTCGTCTAACGCGATGTCGCGCGTCACCCTGATCATGGCCGATTGTGGCGTCTTGCCGCGCACCCGCGCAATGAACTTCGCCGCCGTGGTGGCGTTGACGCTCCCGGTCCCGCCTCGCTTCGGGCTTGCCGATGAAGGAAACGGAAGAAACCCTGCCGCTCCCCTGTCCGCGCTGCCGACGCGAGACTCCGCGGCCGGTCCGCTGGGTCCAGGAGAACAATTTCTTCACCTGCGCTTGGTGCGGCGCCTCCACCTTGATCGACAAGGACGAAGCCACGAAACTGCTCGCGGATTTGACGCGCCGCGAACGGTAAGGCTTGCGCCACGCGCGCGCCCGGGGCATAGCAGGGCGCGCGCAACGGCGTGGGGCGACCCCCGATGAAGGACATCCCGCTTGGGCGGGCGAACACGCTCGAATTCCAGCCCGAGGAGCGGCATACCGCCGCGGTCGTCGGCAACAGCGAGGTCGTGAGCACGCCGGCCTTGATCGGCTTCCTCGAACAGACGAGCCATCGCGCCATCCTGCCCTTCGTCGAGGAGGGCGAGGTCTCTGTCGGAACGCGAGTCGAGGTCGACCATCTGGCCGCGGCGTTCCTCGGCAACCCGATCGTCGCCGATGTGAAGATCGTCGCCGCCGAGGGCCGCCGCATCACGTTCGAGGTCGAGGCGCACCAGGGCGGCAAGCTCGTCATGAAAGGCCGCCACGTGCGCGCGATCGTGCGCCGTGACAGGCTCGGCGGAAAGAAGGGCTGAGTGTCCGAGATTTTCCTATCGCCGGGCGCGCCCCGGGCCGAGACCGCGGCGGTGGAACTCGCCGTGGTCGTACCGAGCTTCAACGAGTGCGACAATGTCGAGCCGCTGATCGAGCGGCTTGCCACTTGTCTCGACGGCATCGCCTGGGAAGTGATCTATGTCGATGACGACTCGCCCGACGGTACCGCCGAGGCGGTCCGCCGCCTGGCGCGGCGTGATCCGCACATCCGATGCGTGCAGCGGATCGGACGGCGCGGTCTCTCGACCGCGGTGATCGAGGGCATTCTAGCGACGAGCGCGCCCTATATCGCCGTTATCGACGCCGACATGCAGCACGACGAGACCCTGCTGCCGCGCATGCTGGCGGCGGCCAAGGCCGAGCACCTCGATATCGTCGTTGGCTCCCGCTACATGGATGGCGGCGCGGTCGGCGAATGGGACAAGGAGCGCGTGCGCATCAGCGGCGTTGCGACGCGGCTTGCGCACCTCGTCGTCTCGGCTGAGCTCACCGATCCGATGAGCGGCTTCTTCGTCATCCGCCGCGAGGCCTTCGACCGTGCCGTGCGCCGCCTTTCGGGTCAGGGCTTCAAGATCCTGCTCGATCTCTTCGCGTCGGCGCCCGAGCCCTTCCGCTTCCGCGAGCTGCCCTACCGCTTCCGCCAGCGCATCCACGGCGAGAGCAAGCTCGATACGCTCGTGGTGTGGGAATATCTGATGCTGCTCTTGGACAAGCTGTTCGGCCGCTTCGTGCCGACCCGCTTCGTCCTGTTCGGCGCCGTCGGCAGCTCGGGCATCTTCGTCAACTTGGTGATGCTCCGCCTGCTGCTGATCGTGGCGCCGTTCCCGGTCGCGCAGGCGATCGCCACGCTCGCTGCCATGACCAGCAACTTCGCGCTCAACAACCTCTTCACCTATCGCGACAAGCGCTTGCGCGGCCACCGCTTCTTCACCGGCCTCTTGTCGTTCTATGCCATCTGCGCGATGGGCGCCGTGGCCGGCGTCGGCATTGCGTCGGTCGCGTTCGAGGAAAATTACTCGTGGTGGCTCGCCGGGCTTGCCGGCGCGCTCGTCGGCGTGGTGTGGAACTACGCAGTGTCGTCGGTCTTCACCTGGCGCCCGAAATAGCACCACTAGCTCGAAAGGGCTAACTGCCCGCGCGCGATACCGTCTGCCCGCGGCAGGGTGTCGCCCACCGGCACGATCGGCCGACTTGGCCGTTTTCGTGTTATGCGCGCCTTGACCGTTTTGCCGGGCCGGGCCGGATCGGCCGCGGTGACCGAGGTCGCGGAGCCCGCGACGGCCGATGGCGCGCTACTCGTGCGCGCGCTTGGCGTTGGCACCGATCTCGAAATCGCGCGCGGCGACTACGGCACCGCGCCCAAGGGGCACGAGCGGCTCGTCATCGGCCACGAATCGCTCGGTCGCGTCGAGGACGCGCCCGCGGGCTCCGGCTTCGCCGCGGGCGATCTCGTCGTCGGCATCGTGCGTCGTCCCGACCCTGTGCCGTGCGCCAACTGCGCGGCGGGCGAGTGGGACATGTGCCGCAACGGCCGCTACACCGAGCGCGGCATCAAGGAGCGCGACGGCTACTGCGCCGAGCGCTACCGGCTCGAGCCGGACTTCGCCGTGCGCGTCGAACCGGCGCTCGGCGCCAACGCAGTGCTGCTCGAGCCGGCAAGCGTCGTCGCCAAGGCATGGGATCATGTCGAGCGCATCGGCAGCCGCGCGCGCTGGGCGCCGCGGCGCGCGCTCATCACCGGCGCGGGACCGATCGGGCTCCTGGCGGCGCTCTTCGCGCAGCAACGCGGGCTCGAGACGCATGTCGTCGATGTCGTGACGAGCGGGCCAAAGCCGGCGCTCGTGCAGAGCCTCGGTGCGACATATCACGCCGACGGCGTGCGCGGCCTCGGCTTCGCGCCCGACATCGTGCTCGAATGCACCGGCGTCGGCGGCGTGCTTGTCGACGTGCTGACGCTGACCGCGCCCGACGGCATTGTGTGCCTCACCGGTGTCTCCTCGGGTGGACATCGGCTGGCGCTCGATCTCGGCCTCGTAAACCGCGACCTCGTTTTGCGCAATACCGTCGTGTTCGGCTCGGTCAACGCCAACCGCGCGCACTACGCGGCCGCGGCGGCGGCGCTCGCCAAGGCCGACCAGGCGTGGCTCTCACGGCTCATCACGCGGCGCGAGCCGCTCGACCGCTTCGCCGCGGCGCTCGAGCGCCGGCCCGGCGACATCAAGGTCGTCATCGATTTCGGGCTTCCCGCATGAGCCGCCCGCTCGAGGACTATGCCCTCATCGGCGATTGCCAGACGGCGGCGCTCGTCGCGCGCGACGGCTCGATCGACTGGCTGTGCTGGCCGAGCTTCGACAGCGGCGCCTGCTTTGCGGCACTCCTCGGCAGTCCCGAGAACGGGCGCTGGCTGCTCGCGCCGCAAGGTCCGGCCCGAACGAGCCGCCGTTATCGCCCCGACACGCTCATCCTCGAGACCGAGTTCGAAACCGCCGAAGGTGCCGTCGCGGTCATCGACTTCATGCCGCCGCGCGGCCACGCCTCCGATGTGGTGCGCATCGTCGAGGGCCGGCGCGGCAGGGTCGAAATGTGCACCGAGCTCGTCCTGCGGTTTGACTATGGCAGCATCGTACCCTGGGTGCGCCGGCTCGAAGACGGCACGCTCAAGGCCATCGCCGGGCCCGACATGACGGTGCTGCGCACGCCCGTGCCGCTGCGCGGCGAGGGGTTGAAGACGGTCGCGAGCTTCGCCGTCAGCGCGGGCGAGCGCGTGCCCTTCGTTTTGACCTATGGCCCCTCGCACCTGCGCCCGCCGCGCGAGGTCGATGCCGAGTCCGCGTTCGCCGACACCGAGCGGTTCTGGCGCCGCTGGACCGGCCGCTGCAAGGATGCGGGTCTCTCGACGCCGATCGTGCGCCGCTCGCTCATCACCCTGAAGGCGCTCACCGACACGCCCACCGGCGCCATCGTTGCCGCGCCGACCACATCGCTGCCCGAAGCGCTTGGCGGCCCGCGCAACTGGGACTATCGCTTCTGCTGGCTGCGCGACGCGACCTTCACGCTGCTCGCGTTGATGAACGGCGGTTATTACGACGAGGCGGCGCGCTGGCGCGATTGGCTCCTGCGCGCCCTCGCCGGAAGTGCGTCGCAGATGCAGATCATGTACGGCATCCGCGGTGAGCGCCGGCTGCCCGAGTTCGAGCTTCCCTGGCTCCAAGGCTATGAGGGCTCACGCCCTGTGCGCGTCGGCAACGCCGCGCACGAGCAGCTCCAGCTCGACGTCTACGGCGAGGTGATGGATGCGCTTCACATCGCGCGCGCGTCGGAGCGGTTGCCGCCGGACGAGGTCGGCTGGGCGTTGCAACGCGCCCTCCTCGACCATCTCGAAACGATCTGGCGCGCGCCCGATGAAGGCATCTGGGAAGTGCGCAACGGCCGCCGCCAGTTCACCTACTCGAAGGTGATGGCGTGGGTCGCGTTCGACCGCGCCGTGCAGGCCGTTGAGGCCAGCGGCCTCGATGGTCCGGCCGAGCGCTGGCGCCGGGTCCGCGACGAGATTCACGACGAAGTGCTGCGCAGCGGCTTCAATCCCACGCTCGGTTCCTTCGCGCAGTATTACGGCAGCGATCATCTCGACGCGAGCCTGCTGCTCATTCCGCTGGTGGGCTTCCTGCCGCCCGAGGACCCGCGTGTCGCCGGCACCGTCGCCGCAATCGAGCAGCACCTCATGTATGAGGGCATGGTCATGCGCTACGACACCGAGCGCAATCCCGACGGCCTGCCGGCGGGGGAGGGCGTGTTCATCGCCTGTAGCCTATGGCTCGCCGACAACTACATCCTGCTCGGCCGCCGCGCCGAGGGGCGGGCGATGTTCGACCGTATCGCCGGGCTCGCCAACGACGTGGGGCTCCTCTCGGAGGAATACGATCTGCAGCGGCGGCGGCTGCTCGGCAATTTCCCGCAGGCCTTCTCGCACATCGCGCTCGTCAACACAGCGCACAATCTCGGAGTTCACGACAAACCGGCGGAGCAACGCGCGGGCGCACGCGTCACCGCGTAGGTCGCGGACGAGGGCAATCCCGCTAAAGATGCTCGCTTTCGGGCCCCTCGATCGAAAGGCCGATCTCGTCGAGCGCGTCTTCGAGATACGTGCCAAGCAACGGGTCGGCGAGGAGGCGCGAAGGCGAGCGGCCCTCGGGCGCCTCGCGCATGGCCGCGAGTGCGTCGTTCCACTCGGCCGCGTCGTAATCGCCGCGTCCGACAAGCCGCAGGGCGCCGACCTCATCCAGTTCGTCGCTGTTGAGCGAGAAGAGCGCATCGCGCAGCTCCTGATAGCTGCCGTTCTCCTTGCGATCCTCCAGCACCTGGCGCTCGGCGTCATCGACCTGGTCGGACGCGTCCTCCGGGTTGACGGGCTCGACCTCGGCATCCGCCTCGTAGGCCTTGAGGATGAGGAAGGCGAGCTTCTCGAGCGGGATGGTCAATTCCGGCATGTGGCGCTAACGGCGTCCGCTGCCGGAGCGATCCGCTTACCACCCTTCCAGCCGGAACGGCGCGGGCTCGGCCTCTGCCGTCAGTTCGCGATATTGCCCGCGGTAATAAAGGAGCGGCCGCCCGCTGCTCGCCCCATCCGTCTCGATCGACAGCACCTTGCCGATGAGGATGATGTGATCGCCGCCCTCGTGGCGCGCATGGACCTCGCACTCGAACGCGGCGAGATTGGGATGGATGATGGGCGCGCGCTCGCCGCTTCGGTGATGGCCGCCATGCCATTTCGCGAGGTCGCTTTTGGCGAACGCGGCCGAGACGTGGCGCTGGTCCTCGCGCAGAAGGCTGACGGCGAAGTGCGAGGCGCGCTCGAAGATGGGGAGGCTCGAGATCGTGCGCGCGAGTGCCACGAGGATGAGCGGCGGGTCGAGCGACAGCGAGGTGAAGGAATTGACGGTAAGCCCCCCGACCGTGCCATCTTCGAGCCCGGCGGTGACCACGGCGATGCCGGTCGGGAACAGCCCGAGGGCGTCACGGAATTGGCGCGACGAAAAGCTCATTCAGGTCCCTCGTTCCGGCATGGCGGCTCCTCATTCCTGCGCCGTGACAGTCTCATTCGAGGGTGGGCGAGGTTCAATAGGGTCGTGGGCAGGTTTGTGGGCAAGGTATAACGGGCGGGTTCGGGTTCGGGGGTCGGCATGCGGGTGATGGAGCTGACGGATTGGGGCTTCGAGCATGTGCGCGAAGGCGTGCGTCCCGATCCCGTTCCGGGTCCGGGCGAGGTGCTGCTGCGTCTCGAGGCTGCGTCGGTCAATTACCGCGACGCCGTGATCCTTCGCCGCGGCTATGGGCGCTCGTCCGGCACGCTTCCGCTCATTCCGCTGTCCGACGGGGCGGGCCGCGTCGTGGCGCGCGGAACCGGTGCGTCGCGCTTTGCCGAGGGCGATCTCGTCTGCCCCATCATCATGCCGGGCTGGCACCACGGGCCCCTGCGGCCGGAGCACACGCTTCTGGGCGGTCCGCGCGACGGCATCATGCGCGAGCTGATTGCGGTGCGGGAGGATGACCTCGTCAAGGCGCCATCCTTCTACAGCGCGGCCGAGGCCGCGGCGCTTCCGTGTGCGGCGGTGACGGCGTGGAGCGCGCTCGCCGCTGCGCGCCTGAAGCCCGGCGAGGTGATGGTTACGCAAGGGACGGGCGGGGTCTCGCTTTTCGCGCTGCAAATCGCGCGCGCGCAGGGCGCCACCACGATCCTCACCTCCGGCAGCGCCGAGAAGCGCGCGCGGGCGACGGCGATGGGCGCCCATCACGTGATCGATTACCGCGCCGAGCCCGAATGGAGCCGCGCCGTGCGCAAGATCGCGCCCGAGGGCGCCGATCTCGTGATCGAGGTGGGTGGCGCCGGCACTTTGGCGCAATCGCTCCGCGCGGTGCGCCGGGGCGGCATGGTGGCTCTCATCGGCGTGCTCGCCGGTGCCGACGCGACGCTCGAGCTTGGCCGCGTCGTGACGCAAGCTCTGCGCCTCGAAGGTGTCACGCTCGGGCCGCGCGACGCGTTTGAGGCGATGGTGCGCGCGATCGAGCTTCATCGCATCCATCCGGCGCTCGATGCGCACGTCTGGCGCTTCGAGGAGGCCGGCGCGGCCGTGGCGGCGATCGAGGAAGGCCGCCACTTCGGCAAGATCATCGTGTCGTTTTGATTGCGTTCCTCGCTTTCTGCGGCCGCCGTGGAACGCTGCTGCTCGCGGCCGGATTCTTCATCGGGATTGCGGTACCGCCGCTTGCCGCGCTGCTGCGCCCGCTCCTTTCGACCTTCGTCTTCCTTCTGACCGCGGCGACCATGCTCGGGCTCGACTGGCGCGCGCTTGCGGCGCATCTGAAGAAACCGGTCCGGCTCGCGCTGGTGGTCGCGTGGACGATGCTCGGGGCGCCAGTGGCGACAGCGCTGGCGCTCCGCTATGTCGCGCTGCCGCAACCCTTGTCGAGCGCGCTCGTGCTTTGGGCCGCCTCGCCGCCGCTCATCTCGGTGCCGGCGATCTCGGCGCTCCTCGGCCTCGATCCGGCGCTTGCGCTTCTCGTCTGGGCGCTCGGCACGTTCTTGACGCCGCTCTCCTTGCCGCCGCTCGTCCTCGGCCTCATCGGCTTGCAGCTCGACATTTCGATCCTGCATCTGACGCTCAGCCTCGCCGCGTTCGTGCTGGGCGCGGCCGCACTCGCGGGGATCGCGCGAATGCTTCTCGGCGCGCCGCGCATCGCCGCCAATCGCGACGCCGTATCGGGACTCAATGTCGTGCTGCTGCTGCTCTTCTGCGTCGCGGTGATGGACGGCATGACGCGCACGCTCGCCGACGATCCCGCGCGCGTGCTGCTCTATGCCGCGTCCGCGACAGCGGCGAGCGCCGTCCTGCAGGGCGTGAGCTTTCTCGTGTTCCTGCGGCTCGAGCGCGGCGCCGCGCTCACCGCGGGCCTCATCGGCGGCAGCCACAACATCGCGCTCGTCTGGGCGAACCTGCCGACGGGCACGGCGTCGGAACTGCTTTTGTTCTTCGCCGTGGTGCAGCTGCCGATCTTCGTGCTGCCGGCCTTCTCGAAGCCGGTCTATCGGTGGCTCGCCGCTAAACCGAGAAGTACTTCGCCTGCGGGTGGATGACGACGATCGCCGAGGTCGATTGCTCGGGCTCGAGCTGGTCCTCCTCGCTGAGCGACAGGCCGATGCGCTCCGCGCCCAAGAGCTCGAGAAGCGGGCGCTGGTCGGCGAGGTTGGGGCAGGCGGGATAGCCGAAGGAATAGCGGCTGCCGCGATAGTCCTGGCGCGAAAGCGCGTCGGCGTCGGGCGTGGCCGCATCGGCGAAGCCCAATTCGGCGCGGATGCGCGCATGAATGAGCTCGGCCAGCGCCTCCGCCATCTCGACGCCGAGCCCGTGCAGATAGAGATAATCCTGGTAGCGGTCTTGCGCGAACCACTGCCGCGCCGTGTCGGACGCGTTCTGGCCGATCGTGACCGCCTGGAGCCCGATCACGTCGCGCGTGGAGTCCGATACGTCGCGGAAGAAATCGGCGATGCAGAGGCCGCCGTCGCGCGCCTGGCGCGGGAAGGGGAAGCGCGCGCATTCCCGTCCGTCCGTGCCGTAGAGGATCACGTCGTTCCCTTCCGCCGCACACGGGAAAAAACCGTAGACCGCGCGTGGCTGGAGAATGTTCTCGGCGATGACGCGGTCGAGCAGCCCGTCGAGGATGGGGCACAGCTCCTTCTTCGCCCAGAGCTTGTAGTCGGCGAGCGTGCGTCCGTCTTTGCGATAGCCCCAGTGGAATTGATAGAGCATGCGCTCGTTGAGATAGGGCAGCAGCGCGCGCACCGGCACGTCGTCGGCGACGCGCGTGCCCCAGAAGGGCGGCGCCGGCACGGCGAGCCCGCGCGACAGCTCGGCCCGGCGCAGGCGCGATTCCTCGAGGTCGATGGGCCGCGCCGGTGGCGGCGCACCCTCGCACATGCGGCGGTCCTTGCGCGCGTGGCCTTGAGGCTTTCCTTGCCGCGCTGCCTTTGCCGCGCGCGCCGTCTCGGCGAAGGATTTGCTCGCGACCTGATCCATCAGCGCGAGCCCGTCGAAGGCATCGCGCGCATAGGCGACCGGCCCGGCGCCATAGGCCGAGGCGCAATCCTCCTCGACATAGCGGCGCGTCAGCGCAGCACCGCCCAGCAGCACGGGCGTCTTGATCCCCTGGCGCGCCATCTCGGCCAGGTTCTCGCGCATCACCGCGGCCGACTTGACGAGCAGGCCGGACATGCCGATCGCATCGGCCGCGTGCTTCTCGGCCGCTTCGAGGATGTTGGCGAGCGGCTGCTTGATGCCGAGATTGACGACCTCGTAGCCGTTGTTGGTGAGGATGATGTCGACGAGGTTCTTGCCGATGTCGTGGACGTCGCCCTTGACGGTCGCGAGCACGATCTTGCCGCGCTTCGGCCCTTCCGCCTTTTCCATGTAGGGCTCGAGGAACGAGGCGGCCGCCTTCATCACCTCGGCCGAGCGCAGCACGAACGGCAGCTGCATCTTGCCGGCGCCGAAGAGGTCGCCCACCACCTTCATGCCGTCGAGCAGGAACGTGTTGATGATGTGGAGCGGCTCGTAGGTCTTGAGCGCTTCCGTCAGATCGTCCTCGAGGCCCGGCCGGTCGCCATCGACGATGCGCTGCTTCAGCCGTTCCTCGACGGCGGCCGCGCGCTTCTTGCAGGCGGTTTTCGTCTCCTTGCGCTCGCCGAAGAGGGCGATGAAGGCTTCGAGCGGATCGAAGCCGGGCCGGCGGCGGTCGAAGATCAAATCCTCCGCCGCCGCGACCTCGCGCTCGGGAATCTGATGAAGCGGCACGATCTTCGACACATGAATGATGGCGCCGTGCATGCCGCGCCGCACGGCGTGGTCGAGATAGACGGAGTTGAGCACGCTGCGTGCCGCCGGCGAGAGGCCGAACGAGATGTTGCTGAGCCCGAGGATGATCTGGCACTCGGGCATGTCCCGCGCGATGGTTTCGATGCCGTCGAGCGTCTCGATGCCGAGCCGGCGGTCGTCGTCATTGCCGGTGCAGATGGTGAAGGTGAGCGGATCGATCAGCAGGTCGGAGGGCGGCAGCCCGTATCGCTCGCAAGCGAACGTGCGCAGCCGCCGCGCGATCGCGAGCTTTTGCGCCGCATCCTTCGCCATGCCGGTCTCGTCGATCGTCAAGCCGATCACGGCCGCGCCGAAGCGCCGCGCCAGCTCGAGGCGCTTGCCGGCGCTCGCTTCGCCGTCCTCGAAATGGATCGAGTTGATGACGGGCTTGCCGCCATAGAGATGTAGCGCCGTCTCGAGCACGTTGAGCTCGGTCGAATCGATGACGAGCGGAGCGGCGATCGCGCCGCGCAGACGGCTCATCGCCGCACTCATATCGGCGCTCTCGTCGCGCCCGACGAAGGCGGTGCAGAGGTCCAAGGCATGCGAGCCCTCGTCCGCCTGCTCGCGCGCCATGGCGACGACGCCATCCCAGTCGCCCGCCTCCTGCATCTGGCGGAAGCGCTTCGAGCCGTTGGCGTTGCAGCGCTCGCCGATCGAGAGGTAGGCGTTCTCCTGCCGCAGCGGCACTTCGGTGAAGAGCGAGGCGAGGCCGGGGACCCACGTGGTCGCGCGGCTCTTGGGCCGCGGCCGCACGCAGTTGCCGCCAAGCCGCCGCAGCATGCCGTCGAGCGCGGCGATGTGGGCGCTGGTCGAGCCGCAGCAGCCGCCGATGAGATTGACGCCGAACTCGGTGACGAAGCGCTCCTGCCATTGCGCGAGCTCGTCCGGCGCGAGCGGATAGTGCGCGTGGCCTTCGTGCAGCTCCGGGAGGCCCGCGTTGGGCTGCACCGAGATGAGGCGCGGCCAGTTCTCGCCGAGCCAGCGCACGTGCTCGGTCATCTCCTTGGGGCCGGTCGCGCAGTTGATGCCGATGAGCGGCACGTCGAGCGCGTGCACCACGGCCGCGGCGGCGGCGATGTCGGCGCCGACCAGGAGCGTGCCGGTCGTCTCGACCGTCACCTGGACGAAGATCGGGATATCCTTCTCGCCGCGCGCGCGCTTCGCGCCGTTGACGGCGGCCTTGATCTGGAGCGGGTCCTGGCAGGTCTCGATCAGGATCGCATCAGCCCCGCCTTCGACGAGGCCCTGGCATTGCACGGCGAGCGCGTCCTCGAGCGGGCCGTACTCGATGTGGCCGAGGCTCGGCAGACGCGTGCCCGGCCCGACCGCACCGAGGACGAAGCGCGGCCGCCCGTCGCTCGCCATCTCCGCCACCGCTTCGCGCGCGATCTCGGCGGCGCGGCGGTTGAGCGTGAGCGCCTCCTCGCCAATTCCCGCCTCGCCGAGCGTCAGCGGCGAGCCGCCGAAGCTGTTGGTCTCGATCGCGTCGGCGCCGGCACGGAGATGGCCCAGATGGATGTCGCGCACCACGTCGGGCCGGGTGAGGCAGAGCACGTCGGTGAAGTTCTCGCAGCCGCGATAATCGCGCTCGATGTCGAGCGCGCGCGCCTGCACCTCGGTGCCCATGGCGCCGTCGCAGAGCAGCACGCGCTCGGCGAGAAGATCAAGGATATGCGCCATCTCAATTCACCGGTGCTGCTGCGCTGGCGCCGATGCCGATCATGCGGCAGATCGCAACGATGAGGTCGGCGCGGTTCAAGGTGTAGAAGTGGAATTCGCTGACGCCTTCGGCCTGGAGCCGGCGGCATTGCTCGGCCGCGATCGAGGCGGCGACGAGGCGGCGCGTGTCGGGATCGTCGTCGAGCCCGTCGAAGAGCTGCGTCATCGCGGCGGGCAGGCTCGCGCCGCATTGGGCCGCGAATTTCTGCACTTGCGCGAAGTTCGTCACCGGAAGGATTCCCGGCACGATCGGCACCGTGATCCCGGCCGCGCGGGCGCGGTCGCGGAAGCGGAGGAAGGTCTCGGGCGCGAAGAAGAACTGCGTGATGGCGCGGCGTGCGCCGGCGTCGATCTTGCGCTTCAAGTTGACGAGATCGGCGTCGGCGCTCACCGCCTCGGGATGCGTCTCGGGATATGCGGCGACGCTGATCTCGAACGGGGCCACGCGCAGCAATCCCGCGACGAGATCGGCGGCATAGGCATAGCCGTCAGGATGGGGCGCGTAGCGCGCGCCCGCGGCGGGATCGCCGCGCAAAGCGACGAGATGGCGGATGCCGGCCTGCCAATAAAGCTGCGCCACCTCATCGATCTCGGCGCGCGCCGATCCGACGCAGGTGAGGTGCGCCGCGGGCTCAAGCGGCGTCTCCTCGCGGATGCGCTGCACGGTCGCGTGGGTGCGCTCGCGCGTCGAGCCGCCAGCGCCATAGGTGACGGAGACGAAGCGCGGCCCGAGCGGCGCCAGGCGCTCGACCGTCTGCCACAGTCGTTCCTCCATCTCCGGCGTCTTCGGCGGAAAGAACTCGAACGACACGACCGGCGGCGCGGGCGCGCCCCATGCCGGGCGCGGATCGCTGGCGCGCATGGCGGCTCTCACCGTGCCACCGCGCGCGTCTCGGGCGCGGCCTCGGCCGTGCGCGCGGGATCCTCCTTGCGCGCGAGCCACAGCACCACGGTCAGCTCGTTGCCCGGCAGGTGCACGGGCTGCTGCGGCGTCAATCCGGCCTCGCGGCAAAATTCCATGATCTCGCTATCGGCGAAGCCGAGGCGGCGATGCGCATGCTCCGTGCGCAGGAATTCGAGCTCATGCGGCGCGAAATCGGCGACGACGAGCCGTCCGCCCGGGCGCAGCACGCGCGCGGCCTCGGCGATGGCGCGGGCCGGGCGCTCGGCATAATGCAGCACCTGGTGGACGACGACGGCGTCGAACGACGCCGTTGGCGCCGGCAGCTGGTACATGTCGCCCTGACGGATGGCGCAGTTGCGCGCGCCGGCGCGCTCGAGATTGACGCGCGCCACGGCCAGCATCTCGCGCGAGAGATCGACGCCGAGCGCGCGCTCGACGCGCGGCGCCATCACTTCGAGCACGCGCCCCGTGCCGGTGCCGACATCGAGCAGGTCATCGATCGGCTCGTCGGCCAAGAGCGAGACGAGCGCCGCCTCGACATCGCGCTCGTCGATGTGGAGCGAGCGGATGTGGTCCCAGTCCTGCGCGTTGGTGCGGAAGTAGGCTTCGGCCACGGCGGCGCGCTTGCGCTTCACCTGGTCGAGCCGCTCGCGGTCGAGCGCCACGACCGGATCCTCGGCCGGCAGCATGGCGAGAAGCCGCTCGGCCGTGTCGCGGTCGCCGCCGCGGGCGAGGCGATAGAACACCCAGTTGGCCTCGCGGAAGCGATCCAAAAGCCCCGCCTCGCACAGCAGTTTCAGGTGGCGCGACACGCGCGGCTGACTCTGACCCAGAATGTCTGTGAGTTCGCTTACCGTCAGCTCGCCCTCGGCGCAGAGCGCGAGGAGCCGGAGCCGGGTCGGCTCGGCGGCGGCGCGCAAGGCGGCGAGAAGCTGGTCCATGGCGAAGGTTCTGGTTTCGTAACTTGTCTATCTCGGTATATAAACATATTCGCATATATTAGTTCAATGGCAAAAACGGGCGACCCAAGCGATGACAAAGTTTGTCAACGCGATAATCGCCCAAAAACGGGGGGTCCCTCGCCCCGTCAAGGAGACGGCGGGCTAGAAGCCGGGCAAGACAAGGTGAAGCCCCGAGCGGCGTCCAGGAAGATCGCGCCGCTCACGAATCTCAGAAGGCGAACCCAGGGACAATCCTAAGACGGGCTCACGCGCTTCTCGCGGTGCACCAAACGGGAGCGCTCCCAAACTTCGAAGCCGGCGCAGGCCATGTCGCGCTCACTCGGTAAGATCGAGCGCGCGTTTTCGATTGCCGCCGCGTCCGTTGGCTCGTCGATTTCGAGCCGGGCCAGGATGCGGTTGTCCCGGTTGAGCCAATAGATGCGGTATCCCGCCATCGCCGCTTCGCCCTTTATCAGGCGAGAAGCGCGCGGCGTCTCTCAGGCGCTGTCCCAGCCTTCCAGGCCGGGGACGCTCTCGAAGGGTGATACCGGGCCCTTGCGCCAGCCCAGGTCACATCGGCAGAGGCTGCTTTACCGTCGCTTTTCGCGGTGATCGAGCTCCGCCAGCCTCTTCTCGATCTCAGCCATGATTTCGCGGATGGCGCGGGTCGCGCGCTCATCAGTGACTGTGCCGAGAAGCGACCTGAGGCTTTTGAGGCGCTCATTCATCCAATCTCGTTCCTGCTGCATGCATTGCTCTCTCCTTTCTATGCATAACCCCCAGAAAGAAGGCCTGTTCCAGCGCCGGGCTCCGATTTCGGTCGCCAAAAAGTGGGGGGCCTCACGCGACGTGCCGAGGTCCCGCACGCCCCGGATCCCATCGGGTCCGCGCCAATTGCGCGCTCGCGCGGGGCGCTCCGGCTACTTTGGGTCGTCAACCCCCTGTGAATACCGGGGAAAACTGGACTGGCACCTACCCCCATCCGGCGAGTTTTGGTAAAAAAGGGGCCGGAACCAGTGCGTTGGGGGTGGCCATGCGTCAGTGGATGATCGTCGCCGTGCTTCTGGCGGGGATTGGGCTCGCCCGCGCGGACGAGCCACAGAGCGCCGCCGCGTTCGTCGACAGTCTCGTGTCCGACGCGCTCGTCGTCATCAAGGACGGGAACCTCTCCGATGGCGACCGCCAGGCCCGCTTCGAGGCGCTGCTGCAGCGCGGCTTCGACATGCCGCGGATCGCGCGCTACGTCCTCGGCCGCTATTGGAACTCGGCCAGCGACAACGATCGCCAGGCCTTCGCCCAACTGTTCCAGCGCTGGGTCGTGCAGATCTACGCCATGCGCTTCAAGGGCTATTCCGGCGAGCAGGTGAAGGTGATCGGCGCGCGCGACGAGGGCCAGGGCGCGCTGGTGACGACCGAAATCGCCAGCCCGTCATCCGGAGCGCCGCCGGTGAAAGTCGACTGGCGCGTCGGGCACCAGGACGGCGCCTATCACGTGCTCGACATCGACGTCGAGGGCGTGAGCATGGCCTTGACCGAGCGCGAGGAGATCGCGTCGGTGATTCAGCGCAGCGGCGGCACGGTCGCGTCGCTGAACCGCACCTTTGCCGAGCGCCTCGGCATGGCCGGCACCGCCGACGCGGAGCACTGACCCGCAGGGTCAGCCAGGCGCGAGTTCAAGCGCGAGAGCCGGCGCGCCCGCGGCCAGCGCGAGCGCATCATCGAAGTCGTCGAGAGGAAGATCGAGAAGAAGGAGCGCGTCGCCGCTCAGACATTCTTCGTCGGTCGCGGCCGCGAGCTGATCGAGTGCGAGGATCATGGGCACCCCGAATGCGCTTGCCCCCGCCGCCGCGAACACGCAACCGCCGGTTTGGTTCCTCCGTTTCAGAGTGCGATCGGATTAGATGGATGCGGCCTCGCCTCCATCTAATCCGTGAATCGCACTCTGCATATTTGAGTAGGGTCGGATTCACGGTTCACATGAATCGTGGAGCGATTCGATGTGAACCGATCCGGCCCTAGGCCCGTGTCAGCGGCTTGTAGTGGATGCGGTGCGGCCGCTCGGCTTCGGCGCCGAGCCGGCGTTTCCTGTCTGCCTCGTAATCGGCGTAGTTGCCTTCGAACCATTCGACCGCGCTCATCCCCTCGAAGGCGAGGATGTGCGTCGCGATGCGGTCCAAGAACCAGCGATCGTGCGAAATGACGACGGCGCAGCCGGGAAAATCGACGAGCGCGTCCTCGAGCGCGCGCAGCGTGTCGACGTCGAGATCGTTCGTCGGCTCGTCGAGCAGAATGACGTTGGCGCCCGACTTGAGCATCTTGGCAAGATGGACGCGGTTCCTCTCGCCGCCAGAGAGCTGCCCCACCTTCTTCTGCTGATCGGAGCCGCGGAAATTGAAGAGCGCGCAATAAGCGCGGCTCGGCATCTTGCGCCGCGTCAGGTCGATCTCGTCCTGCCCGCCCGAAATTTCCTCGAACACGGTCTTCGCTCCGTCGAGCGTGTCACGCGACTGGTCGACATAGCCGAGCTTCACGGTCTCGCCGATCCGGATCGTGCCGCGGTCTGGCTTCTCTTGCCCGGTGATCATGCGGAAGAGCGTGGTCTTGCCGGCGCCGTTGGCGCCGATGACGCCGACGATGCCGCCGGGCGGCAGCCGGAACGACAGGTCCTCGATCAGAAGCTGGTCGCCATAGGCCTTGGCGATGTGAGTGGCCTCGATCACGAGGTCGCCGAGCCGCGGCCCCGGCGGCAGCACGATCTGCGCCGTCTCCGGCGCCTTCTCCCGGCTTTGCGAAACGAGCGTCTCGTAAGCGGTGATGCGCGCCTTGCTCTTCGCCTGGCGCGCGCGCGGGCTCTCGCGCACCCATTCGAGCTCGCGCTCCAAGGTGCGCTGACGCGCCGCCTCCTGCCGTCCCTCTTGCTCGAGCCGCTTCTGCTTCTGCTCGAGCCAGCCCGAGTAGTTGCCCTCGTATGGAATGCCGTGGCCGCGATCCAGTTCGAGGATCCAGCCCGCCACCTGGTCGAGGAAATAGCGGTCGTGCGTCACCGTCACGACCGTGCCGGGATAATCCGCGAGGAAGCGCTGCAGCCACGCCACCGATTCCGCGTCGAGATGGTTCGTCGGCTCGTCGAGCAGCAGGAGATCGGGCCGCTGCAGCAACAGGCGGCAGAGCGCGACGCGGCGGCGCTCGCCGCCCGAGAGCTTCGCCACGTCGGTGTCGCCGGGCGGACAGCGCAATGCGTCCATCGCGATCTCGACCGTGCGGTCGAGCTCCCAGCCGTTGACCGCCTCGATCTTCTCCTGCAGCTCGCCCTGCTCGGCGATGAGCGCGTTCATCTCGTCATCGCTCAGGCTTTCGCCGAACTTGGCGCTCACCGCCTCGAAGCGATCGAGCAGCCCTTTGATCTCGGCCAAGCCTTCGGTGACGTTGCCGGCGACATTCTTCGCCGGATCGAGCTGCGGCTCCTGCTGCAGGTAGCCGACCTTGACGCCCTCGGCCGCCCACGCCTCGCCGACGAAATCCTTGTCCTCGCCGGCCATGATGCGCAGCAAAGTCGACTTGCCGGCGCCGTTGAGGCCGAGGACGCCGATCTTCGCGCCCGGCAGGAACGACAGCCAGATGTCCTTCAAGACCTCGCGCCCGCCCGGATAGGTCTTGCCGAGGCCCTTCATCACGTAGATGTATTGGTATGCAGGCATGGCACACCTCTAGCAAAGCCACCCGCGCGCTTCAAACGACGGGGAGCGATGCGCAGAACGCGGGACGCCGCCTAGCCTCGTGCCGGTAGGATGGTGCCCGAATACCGCCTCGGGCGGCTGGAAAGGAGCGGGAGTGGAGGTTGCGCGCACGCCGACGCGGATCGAGACCATAAAGGTCGTGGCCGGCGCCTCGCTCATGCTTTCGATCGGCATGGGCATGCGCCAGTGCCTCGGCCTCTTCGTCGTGCCGATGACGCACTCTCTCGGCATCACCGTTTCCGACTTCACCTTCGCCATCGCCGTTCAGAATCTCGTTTGGGGCCTCACGCAGCCCTTCGCCGGCGCTTACGCCGACCGCTTTGGCCTGAAGCCAGTGATGGTCGCGGGCACCGTTCTCTACATCCTGAGCCTCGCCGCGACCGTGTTCGCGACGGGCTTGGTGAGCCTCACGCTCAGCGCCGGATTGCTGATGGGCATGTCGCTCGCCTGCACCGCCGCCAATCTCGGCATGACCGCGAGCCAGCGCAGCGTCGCGCCGCAGCACCGCAGCACCATCCTCGGCATGGTCTCGTCGATGGGCTCGGTCGGCTCGTTCGTGTGCGCGCCCTTGGCGCAAGGCCTCATCTCCGGCTTCGGCTGGCAGGTGGCACTCATCGGCTTCGTCGTCATCGCCTTCGCCATGCTGCCGGGCGCGTGGAGCGCCGGCCTCGCCGACCGCTTCCACGATCCGCGCGCGGGGAGGAAAGACGATCCGGGCTTCCGCGCCGTGATGAGCGAGGCGCTCCATCACCGCGCCTACATGACGATGGTCGGCGCCGTGTTCGTGTGCGGGCTGCAGCTCCTGTTCCTGACCGCGCACCTGCCGACATATCTCGCGCTCTGCGGCCAGAAGCCGATGCTGAGCGTCGAGGCTTTGGGCACGATCGGCGGCTTCAACATCATCGGCTGCTATCTGCTCGGCTGGCTCGGCGGGCGCTATCCGAAGCACATCCTCCTGGGCCTCGTCTATGTCATCCGCTCGATCGCACTCGCGGTCTATTTCGCAATGCCGGCGACCGAGGTCTCGACCCTCGTCTTCGCGGCGGTGATGGGGCTGTTGTGGCTCGGCGTCATCCCGCTGACGCAGGGGCTCGTGGCGCAGATGTTCGGCCTGCGCTATCTCGCGACGCTCTCGGGCTTCGCCTTCTTCAATCACCAGATCGGCTCGTTCATCGGCGTGTGGGGCGGCGGCCTCATCTTCGACGCGTTCGGCTCCTACGACCGCGCGTGGCAGATCGGCGTCACGATCGGCCTGATCGCCGGCGTCGCGCAAATGATGGCCGGCGGCGAGACACGGCGCGACGACGCGCTGCGCCCCGCGCCCGCCTGAGGGGCCGCTTGACAGAGGGGCCGCTCTTGCCGAAGCATTCGGCATGAGCGGACAGCGCCAACTCCGGCTCACCTGCTTCATGCGGCCGGTGAGCCTCCACACCGCGGCCTGGCGCTATCCCGGCGCCTTCCCCGACGCCAATTTCAATTTCGCGCACATCAAGCGCTTCGCCGAGACGCTCGAGCGCGGCCGCATCGACGCGTTCTTCATGGCCGACCACTTGGCCGTCCTCAACATGCCGATGGACGCGCTGAAGCGCAGCGCCACGCCCACCTCGTTCGAGCCGTTCACGCTCCTCTCCGCGCTCGCCATGGCGACGAAGCATCTGGGCCTCATGGCGACGGGCTCGACCACATACGATGCGCCCTATCACGTCGCGCGGCGCTTTGCCTCGCTCGACCATATCAGCGACGGGCGCGCGGGCTGGAACGTCGTCACCACGTCGAACCCTGACGCCTCGCGCAATTTCGGCTTCGAGGATCATTTGGAGCACGGCGAGCGCTACGCCCGCGCGCGCGAGTTCGTCGACGTCGTCACCGGCCTCTGGGACAGCTGGGCCGACGACGCCTTCATCCGCGATGTGGAGCGCGGCATCTATTTCGATCCCGACCGCCTCCACGTGCTCGATCACAAGGGCAAGTATCTCTCCGTGCGCGGGCCGTTGAACATCGCCCGGCCGGTGCAGGGCTGGCCCGTCATCGTCCAGGCCGGCGCGAGCGATGCGGGGCGGCAGCTCGCCGCCGAGACGGCCGAGGCGGTCTTCACCGGGCAAAGCTCGATCGAAGTGGGCCGCGCCTTCTATGCCGACGTGAAGGGCCGCATGCAGAAATTCGGGCGCGATCCCGAGCACATGAAGATTCTGCCCGGCTGCATGATTTATGTCGGGGATTCGCTCGAGGAGGCGAAAGCGAAGCGCGCGAAGCTCGATTCGCTCGTGCATTACGCGTCCTCCATCGCGGCGCTGTCGATCGCGATCGGCGCCGATGCGTCGAAGTTCGATCCCGACAAGCCGCTTCCGGAGATTCCGGAATCGAACGCGTCGAAAAGCGGGCGCGAGCGCGCGATCGAGCTCGGCAAGCGCGAGGGCTTGACCGTGCGCCAGATCGCACAGCGCCTGGGCGGCCACGGCGGTCTCGCCATGCTCGGCACGCCGCGCATGATCGCCGACGAGATGGAGGAATGGCTCGAGACGCGCGCAAGCGACGGCTTCACCCTGCAGATTCCCTATCTGCCGCAAGGGCTCGACGACGTGGTCGACCGGCTCATCCCGGAATTGCAGCGCCGCGGCCTTTTCCGCCGCGAGTACGAGGGCAAGACCTTGCGCGAGAATCTGGGCCTGCCGCGCCCGGAGAACCGCTTTTTTCCGAAACGCTGAAATGTTGGAGGAAACCATGGCCGCCAAGATCCGCCACATCGCCATCTTCTCGGAAAATCCGAAAAGGCTCGCCGACTTCTACGCCGAGGTCTTCGGCACCAGCACCACCGGCGTCGCCGACAACGGCGCCGCCTGGGTCACGGACGGCTACATGGACATCGCGCTCCTGCCGTGCCTCGGGCGCGCCAACCGCAAGCCCGGCATCCATCACTGGGGCTTCACCGTCGATGAGAGCGAGAAGCCCGCGATCGTCGCGCGCCTCAAGGAGCGCGGCAGCAAGATCTACAGCCCCTATGTCGATTCGCCCGAGGCGCACCGGCCATATGCCGAGGACGCGGTGATCGATCCTGACGGCAACCGCTTCGATCTCTCGACCGGCATGCGCAAGATGCGCGAGGGCGGCACGTCGGTGAGCTCGGCCGAGGCCAAGAGCGCCGCGCCCAAGGTGAAGCACATCGCTATCTTCTCAGACGACCCGTCGCGGCTCGCGAAATTCTATGGCGAGGTGTTCGGTCTTACGATCACCGGCGAAAGCCAAGGCGACGTGTGGGTGACCGACGGCTATGTCGATGTCGCCTTGATCAGCCGCAAGAACGCGAAGGCGCCGTCGGGTATCCATCATTGGGGCTTCACGCTGTCGCAGGAGGCAAAGCCGCAGATCTACGCGGCGCTGACCGCGAAGGGCCTGCCGCCCAAGGATCCGCGCGCGGAGAACCCGACGATCGACCGCCCCTTCGTCGAGCATGCCGGCTGGGACATCGACGGCAACCGTTACGACCTCACCACCGGCAAGCGCGACATGGACGTCGAGAAGGCGCGCACGAAGGAGCGCCTCGCCGCGCTCCAGCCGGCGAAATAGCGGCGCTCAGCGCTTCGGCGTCATCAGCCCGACCATCGCGCCCGTCGCGTCCTCGATGATGGCGATGCGGCCGACGTCGGGAATGTCGAACGGCGCGCGGTGCACTTTGCCGCCGTTCGCCTCGGCGTCTTTCGCACGCCGGTCGACATCGTCGACCTCGACATAGGAGAACCAGTGCGGCGGCGTGCCGGCCGGAACCATGCCCGTCATGTTCATCATGCCGGCGACCGGCGTGCCGCTGACCTTGGCGAGCCAGTAGCTGCCCTCCGGCATCTTCATCTCCTCGATCGCCCAGCCGAGCGTCTTGCCGTAGAAGGACTTTGCCTTCTCGACGTCCGCGGTCATGAGCTCGTTCCACATGAAAGCGCCGTGCGCCATCGTTGCCTCCGTTGCCGTTGCTGCGAGCCTAGCAAGTCTCCGTGGCGGCTGCGTGACCTCGCGCCCCAACTCTGCTACCACGCAAGGCAACTAACGAGGGCGGAGGCACAACATGGCCACATATCCCGAGATTCTTCTCCATATCGACGGCGAGTGGACGAAGGGAGCGGGCGGCAAATCGGAGCCCGTGCTCAATCCCGCGACGGGCGAGCCGATCGGCCAGGTGCCGCATGCAAGCCGCGCCGATCTCGATCGCGCGCTCGCCGCGGCGGCGAAGGGCTTCGCGCAATGGCGCAAGGTCTCGGCGCACGATCGCTACAAGCTCATGCGCAAGGCCGCCGACAATGTCCGCGCGCGGGCCGAGGAGATCGCCGAGTGGATGGTGCTGGAGCAGGGCAAGCCCCTTCTCGAGGCGCGGCTCGAGACGCTCGCGGGCGGCGACATCATTGATTGGTTCGCGGAGGAGGCGCGCCGCACTTATGGCCGCATCATTCCGGCGCGCGCCGACGGCGTGCAGCAGCTTGTCGTGAAGGAGCCGGTGGGCCCCGTCGCCGCCTTCACGCCGTGGAACTTCCCGATCAACCAGGCGGTGCGCAAGATCTCGGGCGCGGTCGCGGCCGGCTGCTCGATCATCTTGAAGGCGCCCGAGAACACGCCCGCATCAGTTCTGGGTCTCGTGCGCGCGTTCCTCGACGCGGGCCTTCCCGCGGGCGTCGTCAATCTCGTCTTCGGCGTGCCGGCGGAGATCTCCGAATATCTCATCCCGCACCCGACGATCCGCAAGGTCTCGTTCACGGGCTCGGTCGCGGTCGGCAAGCACCTCGCCGAGCTGGCGGGCCGCCACATGAAGCGCGTGACGATGGAATTGGGCGGGCACGCGCCGGCGATCGTGTTCGAGGACGCCGACATCGACAACGCGGTGAAGATCCTATCCGCCAACAAATACCGCAACGCCGGGCAGATCTGCATCGCGCCGACGCGCTTCCTCGTGCAGGAGAGCGTCTATCGCCCGTTCGTCGAGAAATTCATCGCCGCGACGAAGGCCGTGAAGGTGGGCGACGGCCTGCAAAAGGAAACGCGCATGGGGCCCTTGGCGCACGCGCGCCGGGTCGAGGCGATGGAGGGCTTCGTCGCCGATGCCGAGAAGCACGGCGCCAAGATCGAGACGGGCGGCCGCCGCAGCGGCAACAAGGGCTTCTTCTTCGAGCCCACGGTCATGACCGGCGTGCCGCTCTCGGCGCGCATCATGAACGAGGAGCCGTTCGGGCCGGTGGCGCCGATCGCGACCTTCGCCAAGGAGGAAGATGTCGTGGCCGAGGCGAACCGGCTCCCTTACGGGCTCGCGGCCTATGCCTATACGCGCTCGGCCAAGACCGCGGCGCGCCTCGGCGAGGCGATCGAAAGCGGCATGGTCTCGATCAATCACCACGGGCTCGCGCTGCCCGAGACGCCGTTCGGCGGCGTCAAGGATTCGGGCTACGGCTCCGAAGGCGGCTCCGAGGCGATCGAGGCTTTCCTCGCCACGAAGTTCATCACGCACCAGACCGCGGGCTGAGCGCCTTGAGCCGCCGCCGGAACTGGTGATATCCGAGGCCCAGCGCCGCCGCCGCGCGGCTCTGGTTGCCGCCGTTCGCGGCGAGCGCCGCGCGCAATAGCTCGGCCTCGTAGCGCCGCAGTTTCTCGCGGAAGCTTCCGTCCCCCTCACCCCAACCCTCTCCCCGGTGGGGAGAGGGAGTGGATCCGTGCGCGAACCCTCTCCCCTCTGGGGAGAGGGCAGGGTGAGGGGGAATCGCGGCCGCGTGCGACGCTGCCGGCCGCCATGGCGAGGCGAACGGATCGAGCAGGATGCGCTCCAACGGCTGCGCCGGATCGGGCGCGCGATAGAGGCTGCGCTCGACCGCGTTCTTCAGCTCGCGCACGTTGCCGGGCCAGTCGTGCTCCATGAGCTCGCTCATCGCGCGCTCGGAAAATCCGGCGAAATAGCCGCGGCCCAAGACGCGCGTCATGGCGCGCGCGAAATGCTCGGCAAGCAGCGGGATGTCTTCGCGCCGCGCGCGGAGCGGCGGCAACGTCACGACATCGAAGGCGAGGCGGTCCAACAGGTCGCTGCGGAATTTCTGCGCCTCGGCGAGCGCCGGCAGGTCGACGTTGGTGGCGGCGATGAGGCGCACATCGACGCTCAGCACCTCGTTGCCGCCGACGCGTGTGAAGCTGCCGTACTCGATGACGCGCAGCACCTTTTCTTGCACCGCGAGCGAGGCCGAGGCGATCTCGTCGAGGAAGATCGTGCCGCCGTCGGCGAGCTCGAAGCGCGATGGCCGCCGGCGCGTGGCGCCGGTGAAGGCGCCCGCCTCGTGCCCGAAGAGTTCGCTGTCGAGCAGCGTCTCGGCCAAGGCGGCGCAATTGACGGCATGGAACGGCTTGTCCCAGCGCGGCGAGAGGAGTGCCAACCGCGTCGCGATCAGCTCCTTGCCGGTGCCGCGCTCGCCGACCACGAGCACCGGCCGGTCCAGAGGCGCAAGCTGCGAGACCTGCGCCAGCACCTCGCGAAAGGCGGGCGCCTGCCCCACCAGCGGCGGCAGCTCAGGAATGGCGGAATCGGCCATGATATGGCGAATATAGTCACATTTTATGGCGAAATCCACCACATCTAAGAGACGGCCGAGACAATCTTTCCTGTTATTTCAAAGCGTTAACGATCTGGCACGGTCCCTGCAAAGACCCCGGCAGACCGATTTGCCGAGGACCGTCATGAGTATCTTCTCCCGCCTAGCCGACATCGTGAATTCCAACATCAACGCCATCCTCGACCGCGCGCAGGACCCGGAAAAGATCATCCGGCTCATCATCCAGGAGATGGAGGACACGCTCGTCGAGGTGCGTTCGCAGGCGGTGCGCACCATCGCCGAGAAGAAGGAGATGGAGCGCCGGCTCGAGGCGCTGCGGCGCGAGCGCGACGAATGGCAGCGCCGTGCCGAACTCGCACTGACGAAGGGGCGCGAGGATCTGGCGAAGGGCGCGCTCGGCGCGAAGGCGCGGCTTGAGGACAATCTCGCGCGCGAGGAGAACCAGCTCGCGCTCGTCGCATCGGCGCTCGACAAGCAGAACGACGACATCGCCCAGCTCCAGGCGAAGCTCGCCGACGCCAAGGCGCGCGAGAAGGGTCTGGCCGCGCGCCACAAGACCGCGTCCTCGCGCATCCGCATCCGCACCAATCTTTATGACGAGCGCATCGTCGACGCGTTCGCCCGCTTCGAGGAGGTCGAGCGCGCGCTCGACGAGGTCGAGGGCAAGGTTGAGGCGTTCGAGCTTGGCCGCAAGCCCGGCGTCGCCGACGAGATCGCCGGGCTCGAGAAGGACGCGCGCGTCGAGGAGGAGCTTGCCGCCTTGAAGGCGCGGCTCGGCAACCGGATCAAGCCGGCGTGATGGTCGTCCCATGATCCACGGAGCCTTCGTGTTCGTCCTCGGCATCATCTTCCTCGTCGTCGTCGCGCCCATCTGGATCGTCGCGCACTATCTCGTGCGCTGGCGCAAGAGCCGGCGGCTCTCGGCCGGCGACGAGAAGGCCCTGGCCGATCTCTACGACATCGCGCGCCGCATGGAGGGCCGCGTCGCCACGCTCGAGCGCGTGCTCGACGCCGAGGCGCCGGGCTGGCGCGCCAAGAGCGGAGACAAGTGATGTGGACCGATGCGCGCGCGCGCCTCTATCGCGATCCCGAGAACGGCATCATCGCCGGCGTCGCGGCCGGCATCGCGCGCTATTTCGGGGCCGAGCCGATCGCGATCCGGCTTGCCTTCGTGCTTGGGCTGTTCCTGTTCCTCGTGCCGGCGCTCGCGGCCTATATCGTGCTGTGGATCGCGCTGCCGCAGCGCCCGCCGGCGCTCTTCACCAATCGGGAGGACGAGGCGTTCTGGCGCGGCCTCGCCAACGAGCCCGATACGACGCTGCAGCATCTGCGCCATCGCTTCGGCGATCTCGAGGTGCGGCTGCGCGCGATGGAATCGCACGTTGCCTCGCCCGACTTCGACCTTCACCGCAAGTTCCGGGATCTGTGACGGAAATTGTCATTGCGAGGCGCCGCAGCAATCTCCCTCCGGGATTGCTTCGCTCCGCTCGCAATGACACAGAACACGAAGGTGATGCAATGCCGCTCATCTCATTCCTGCTCAATCTCGCCTGGCTCATCTGCGGCGGCGCGCTGATGGCGGTTGGCTGGCTCGTCGCATCAATCGTCATGGCGCTCACGATCGTGGGGCTGCCATGGGCGCGCTCGGCCTTCTCGATCGCGCGCTACAGCCTCCTGCCGTTCGGCCATCGCGTCGTCGAGCGCGCGCGCTGGACGGGCCATGAGGATCTCGGCACGGGCGCGCTCGGCGCCCTCGGCAACATCATCTGGCTCGTGCTCGCGGGCTGGTGGCTGGCACTCGGCCATCTCGGTGCGGCGCTCCTTCTCGCCGTGACGATCGTCGGATTGCCGTTCGCGTGGGCGCATCTCAAACTCGCGGGCCTCGCGCTCTGGCCGGTCGGGCGCATGGTGGTTCCGGCCGATGCGGTCCCGGCCTACGCGCGCTGGCGATGAGCGCGCGCGACCCGGCGGCGCTCGCGCGATGGGCGCTTGCGGCCTTCGCCAGCGGCAGCACGTTCGACGCTGAAAGCTTCATCGCGCCCGACTACGCCAATCTCGAAAGCGCGGACCGCTCGGACGCGCGCGGCGCGGACGAGTTCCGCGCGACGGTGGCGTGGTTTCACCGTGCCTTCGCCGATCTTCGCTACGACGAGGTGGCGCTTCTCGCCGATGACACGCAGGCGATCGCCTGGGTCGTGCTGCACGGCCGGCACGTGCACCCGTTCCTCGGCGTCCCGGCGGACGGGCGCACCTTCGCCGTCGAGCAGGTGCATCTCTTCCGCTGCGCCGGCGGCTGTCTCACCGGGCACCGCGCCGTGCGCGACGATCTACGGCTTCTGTTGCGGCTCGGCGCGCGCGTTGTGCTGCCCGACGGCAGCCCGCTCGCCGTCCATCACCGCGCCGCGAGCTGACGTGCCTCAGCGCGGGTCCATCGCGCCCGAATTCGCGGCGTAGTGCAGATGGACGGCAAGGCAGCGGTGGAACGAGGTCGGCGCCCGCCCCCGGCCCGGAGCGCGCGACACGACGATAGGGACGGGTGCAGGTGCGACCGCCGCGGCCGGAAACCGCGTCCAGGCGCGCTCATGCACGAAATACCAGCTCGTCTTGGTGAGTGCCTCGATGCCGACGATCGAGCTTGCCCATTTCCAGCTGTTGGTGACGAGCAAGCTGATGATGAAAGAGTCGAGCGTCGCGAAGAGCCGCCAGCTCAGGGTCTTCGCCATGGAGCGCTGCCACGACCGCGTGGCGACACGACGCGCGAATGGAATAACGAGATCGACGATCACCAAACCCCCGCAAGAATCCTAGCGGAGGCACGGCCATCTTCCTTCGTGTCAAATTTGGAGCCGCGCGAAGCGGCTCATCACGCTAGCGAACGATATCGAACTCGCGCTGGATCACGGTCATCGCCTCCTCGTAGGAGAAGGCTTCGCGCACCTCGGCCGCGAAATTGATGATGTCGTTCGGATGCCAGCCGTGCGCCTGCGCCACCGTCTGGCATGTCTCGAGCCGCCGCCAGATGTTGGCGCTGTCGAAGGAAACCTTGGGTCGCGTCATGACGGATGCCACCCGTGCAGAACGATCTTCAGTATATGCGGTTCCTGTGGCGGCGGCGATATCGCGGCCTTGGCGCGGGCCCTCCCACATTTTCAGGCCGCCGCGGTCGGCCAAGTTTAAATGGCGGCGCTTTTGTTTATTCGGCGCGATTTCTTCCTCAATCTCGCCCGTCGCGATCCGCCTGACATGAACCGCGTTGCCGATTACCTCGGCGGGCGCTTCTCGCTTCGGGTGCCGTGAGGGATCTACACGCGCCGGGAGAGAACGAGGGAGATGAGCATCGCCGCGCCCGCCAGAAGCATCATGACCGGGACGGTTTGGTGCTCGACCGACCGCCAGCGGCGGCGAGCTCTGGTAAGAAATCGCCTGTTCATCGCCGCGAAATGTGGCAGCGCTCAGGGCAGCGCGCAATGCGGCCATGCGACGCTGCCTGGCACGACTCCCGCCCGCCTCTTTCTTGTAAATGTTCTTGCTTTGTTCTAATATCGCGCCGCGATGCGCGCGGCCGTCAAAGCGGGAGTTCTGGCGCTTGCCGTGCTGCCCTGCGCCGAGGCCGAGGGCCCGGCGCCGGTCGGCGCGGCCGACGTATGCTTCACCTTGGCCGGCGAGGATTGCGGCGCCTTCGCCGTCGCGCGCATCAACGAGGCGCGCCGCACGCTCTTGGTCCAGGCCTATAACTTCACCGAGCCGCGCATCGTCGCAGCCGTGATCGCGGCGGCCGGGCGCGGCGTCGCCGTCACCGTGCTGGTCGACAAGATCACCGCCTCGCAGCGCGGCGAGGGCGTCGACGCGGTGGCCGCCGCCGGCATCCCGACCTTCGTCGATCGGAGCCCGCGCATCGCCCACAACAAGGTGATGGTGATCGACGGCGAGATCGTGCTGACCGGCTCCTTCAACTGGTCGGTCAGCGCCGAGCGCGTCAACGCCGAGAACCTTCTCGCGGTGCGCTCGTCCGAGCTTGCCGCCTACTATGCCGAGAACTTCGCCCGCCGCCGCGCCGCCTCGACCGCCTACGCGCGGGAGTGAATTTACCGAACGAACGGAATATTGCCTTTGACAGACCCAACGCTAAGGCCTGATGACGCTCACGATGGCGATGCAGCCAACTAACAGCGCAAAGCACTCTATTAGCCGCCTTCGGTATTGGCGTCCCCTCTCAGTTAGATCAGCCGGGTAAGTGACCGCGTTTAGAGGATTTACCGCAACCCAAGCCCGAAACGGCGCATCCGGCTTGCGGCATCGCGAGGCCCGGATCGTGTAGTACAGCATGGCCGGAATCGAGAACGCGATGCCCGCTTCAGCGAGGTCAGCGAGCGCCCATCTCATGGCTCGAACCCAATCCATTTCAAAAGCCCTGACGGTCATCAAATTTTATTTCCGATAGACCTTCCGCGCCGCCTCGGCGCTGACATAGCCGTCGGCCACGTCGTTACTGACCGCCTCGGCGCTGCGCTCGGCCGCGCCTCCATAGCCGCCGCCGCCGCTGCGCTCGAAGCGGATCACGTCGCCCGCCTTCAAGGCGCGTGTCTCGATCGGACCCAGCTCCTCCGCGCCGTTGCCGCCGGGATTGAGCACGACGCGCGAGGCCTTGGGCGACGATCCGCCGGCGAGGCCCCACGCGACGAAGCGGTGATTGGCCGAGCGTACGGTGAGCGTGCTGTCCTCCAGCATCTCGTACTCGCGCGCATAGCCCATGCCGCCGCGCTGGCGCCCGGCGCCCGCCGAGTCCGGCACGAGCTCGAAGGCGCGCACGCGGATCGGGTATTCGCTCTCGATGATCTCGACCGGCGTGCCGGGCGTGAAATGGCACATCGCCATCACCATCGGCGTGCCGTCATGCGTCGCGGTCCCGCCGAGCGAGGTGTTGAGGAGCTCGTAGAGCACCGCGGGCTTGCCCGTGCGCGCCTTGCGATAGCCGATCGAGATGGCGCCGGAGCCGAGGCCCGAGGGCGCCACCGCGCGCGCGGGATTGAGCTGGCCCAGCGCCGCGAGCACGACGTTGTATGTGAGATGCGCGCTCGGAAAATAATGGTTCACCGTGGCCGGATGGCGTGGGCTCACGACGAGGCCGGGTGGGATCACGAACTCGACCGCGGTTCCGATCCCGTCATTGACCGGGATGGTCGGATCGGTCGTCGCGAGCACGGCGAGCATGGAGACGGCCTTCGCGGTCGAGGTGACGAGGTTGACCGGACCCAAGGTCTGCGGCGAGGAGCCCGAGAAATCGAGCACGAGCCGGTCGCCCGTCTTCTTGGCGCGGACGTGAAAGCGCACGCGCTTGTCTTTTTGCGCCCCGTCGTGATCGAGGAAGCCCTCGGCTTCGCTCTCGCCGTCTTTCCAGCGCGCAAGCTCGGCCTTGAGGCGTTGTCCCGCAAGCTCCATCAGGCTCGCCATCACCGCGCGCACGGTTTCGGCGCCGTATTCCTCGCACAACGCCGCGAGCCGCTCGCCGCCGATGCGCGTCGCGCCCACCTGCGCGCGGAGATCGCCGAGCACGACTTCGGGGATGCGGCTGTTGTTGGCGATGATCGCCTCGACGTCGCGGTCGATGCCGGCGGCGCTCTGGAACCGCACCGGCGGGAGCAGCAGCCCGTCATGGAAGATCTCGCGCGCGGCCGCGCCCGACGAGCCCGGCACGAGCCCGCCGACATCGGCCTTGTGCGCGACGCTCACGCCAAATCCAACGACGCGGCCGTCGTGGAAGCATGGGCTCACCGCGACCATGTCGGGCACGTGCGAGCTGCCGGCGCGGTACGGGTCGTTGGTGATGAAGCTGTCGCCGGGCTTGAGCTCGGCAAGCGGCGTGCGCGCCAGTACCGCCTCGACCGCGAGCTTGTACTGCGCGTAGTGATACTGGATGCCGCCGCCGACGATGACGACACGCCCCGTCTCGTCGGTGAGGCCCGCGGTGCCGTCCTTCGATTCGCGCAGGATCGGCGAATAGCCGCTGTGATAGAGCACGTATTCCATGGTCGCCGCCGCCTCGCGCAGGCGGCTCGCCACGACCTCGGTGGTGACGGGATCGATCATGTGTCCTCGATGACGAGAAGCCCATAGGGATCGACGCGCGCCTCCTGGCCCGCGAGCACGATCGTGGTGGCGTCGAACTGCGCGACGATGGCGGGCCCGGCCATGCGGTCGCCGGGCGCGAGCCGTGCGCGGTCATAGATGGCGGCGGGTGCGAAGCGGTCCTCGTCGAGATCGAAGAGCGGGCGCTCGCCAAGCTTTGCCCGCGCCGCGTTGCCGTCGCCCGGCGGCAGCCGCTTCGGCTCGAAGCGCGGTACCTCGATCTCGGCCTGGACGCGGAAGGTCACGATCTCGGCGTCCTCGCGCGGCGCCGACTGGCCGTAGACGCGGCCGTGGAGCGCATCGAACGCCGCCTTCAGCGCGTCGCGCGTCGCGTCCCTCTGGCACTCGACGGGCAGCGTATAGCCCTGGTGCGGATAGCGCAGGTCGAGGAGCCGCGTGAGCCGCACGGCCTGCGGCGCGAACCCTTCCTCGCGCGCCTCGGCGAGCGCCGCATCCTCGAGCGCGCGGAAGAGTTCCTCCATGCGCGCCGCCGGGAACCGGCTCAGGACGCCCATCTCCGAGCGCAGATAGGAATGGCGCACGGATGTCTGCAGCATGCCGATGGCGCAGTTGATGCCTGGGTTCCGTGGCACCAGCACGGTCGGGATGCCGACGCTGCGCGCGAGCGTCGCGGCATGGATCGGCCCCGCGCCGCCGAACGCGACGAGCGCGAACTTGCGCGGGTCCTGTCCCTGCTCGCGCAACGCCAAGCGCAGATCGACGGCCATCTGCGTGTCGACGATGCGCCTTATGCCCTTTGCCGTCGCCACCGCGTCGAGGCCGAGTGCTGCGCCCAGCGTCTCGAGCGCGCGTCGTGCCGCCCCTTCGTCGAGCGTCAGCGTGCCGGCGAGCGGCGAGGCGCCGGAGAGCGCGCCCAGCACGAGGTTTGCGTCCGTCACGGTCGCGTCGGCGCCGCCCTTGCCGTAGCAGGCGGGGCCGGGCACCGACCCTGCGCTTTGCGGCCCGACCTTGAGCAGCCCGTCCTTGCCGATCGCCGCGATCGTGCCGCCGCCCGCGCCGAGCGTGCGCACGCGCAGCATCGGCGTGCCGATGTCCTGGCCCGCGATCTCGCCTTCCGTCGTTTCGAGCACGCGCCCGTCGGCGATGACGCTGATGTCGGTGCTCGTGCCGCCCATGTCGAAAGTGACGACGTTCCGTCGCTCGGCGCGCGCGGCGAGCGCGGTTCCGGCGATGACGCCCGCGGCCGGCCCCGACAGCAGCGTCTCGTTCGGATGGCGCGCGCCGGTCCTGAGCCGCGTCAGGCCGCCGTTCGACTGCATGAGATAGAGCTGCGGTGTCGCGACGCCCGCGATCTCGATGCGCTCGGCGAGGCGCATGAGATAGCGCTCAACCCGCGGTCCGACATAGGCGTCGATGACGGTCGTCGAGAGGCGCGGGTATTCGCGGATGACCGGCAGCACCGTCGACGAGAGCGATACGCGCGCGCGGGGCGCCTCCTCCGCGATGATGCGCGCGGCCGCGCGCTCGTCTGCCGGGTTCAGGAACGAGAAGAGAAAGCACACGGCGATCGCCTCGACGCCGGCGCTGGCGAGCCGCTGTACGGATCGGCGCAAGGCCGCCTCGTCAAGCGGCGTCAGCACGTGCCCCTCGAAGTCGAGCCGCTCGTCCGCCTCCTCGGTCAGGCGCTGCGGCACAAGCAGCGGCGGCTTGCGGTAGAACGTGTCGAGCAGATCGGCGCCGCGCGGCTGGCTCCAGCCGCGCGCCTCATAGACGGCACGAAACCCCTTGGTGATGAGAAGCCCGACTTTGGCGCCGTCGCCCTCGACGAGCGTGTTGGTGGCGACCGTGGTGCCGTGCACCAGCATCGCGACCTCGTCCGGCCGGATGCCGTCGGCGAAGAGCCGCGCGAGCGCGTCGAGCACGGCCGCGGAGGGATCGCCCGGCACCGACGGCACCTTGGCAAGCTTCAGCGCCCCCGTCTCCTGCTCGACCGCGACGAGATCGGTGAAGGTGCCGCCGGTATCGACGCCGACCATCCAAGCAGGCAAGGCCGGCGTCCTCCGGAACTTAGCCGACGAGTTCGCGCAGCGGCTTTACGCGCACGAAGATGAGCGCCGTGATCGACGCGATCACCATGATCGCCGCCGCGAGCTCCAAGGGCGCCACGAATGCTCCGGTCGCGTCGGCGATCACGCCGCTCACAAAGGGCGACAGCGTGGCGCCGATGATGCCGCAGAAATTCATGAGGCTGCTCAGGGATCCGTTCTGCGTCGGCGTCATGTCGGTGCAGATTGTCCAGAACGGGATGACGTAACAGGAGAGCCCCGCGTTGGCGACGATGATCATGGTGACGGCGAGTGTGCTCGACGCCGTGTTGGCCGCGATCAGCACTGTCACGACGTAGGTCGCGGCACCAAGGCCGATGAAGAGCTTGCGGTGGATCGCGCCGGCGCGCCAGCCTCGCGCGGCGAACCAGTCCATGCCCCAGCCGGTGAAATTCACCGCGAGGAAGGCGACGATATAGGGAAGCGCGCTCAGGTAGCTGGCGGTGGTGAGACTGATGTGCCGGTACTGCGTCAGGTAGATCGGCAGCCAGTTGAGGAAGATGTATTGGCAATAGGGCAGCGCGAAATAGCCGAAATAAAGCGGCCACAGCGCCGGCGAGGTGATGAGCTTGCGATAGGGCACGGGCGCCTGGGCGGCGCGCGCCCGCGCTTCCTCGGTCTGCGCCGCCGCGCCGACCGGCGCGGGATCGCTGAAGTTCCGGGCATAGAGCCACCACAGCGCCGCGACGGCGAGCCCAAGCAGGCCGAACACGATGAAGATCATCGCCGCCGAGCCGGAGGCCGCCAGGATGGCGCCGGCGGCGGCCACGCCCACCGCGGGCCCAAGCTGCGCGCCGGATTGGACGAAGGCGCCGAACCGGCCGCGCCGCGTGTCAGCGGAGACGGCACGGGCGACCGCGGCCGAGCTGCCTGGGATATAGGGTGCCTCGAACGAGCCCAGCAGCACGCGCCATAACGCCGTGAGCCAGATCACCGCCGGCGCGATGGGCGTGCACAGCACCCAGAGCGACCAGCCGGCCATGCAGCCGCCGAGCGTGCGCCGCGGCCCGAGACGATCGGTGAGCCAGCCGCCGATCGGCATGGCGATGAGGTAGCCGAACGAGAAGGCGCTCAGCATCAGCCCGGTCGTGGCCTTGGTCCAGCCGTAGGATTTCGACCACACCGCGGCGGCGACGCCGAAATTGCTGCGGTCGGCCCAGAGGATCACGCTGCCGATGAAGAATACGGTCGCGCAAATGGGCCAGCTCATGGGCCGCGAAGCGCCGCGCGCCGTGGCGCCGGATCCGATTTCGACACTGGTCATGAACACCCTCCCGCTCGTTCCGTTTTGTCCCGGCGGCGAGAAGGCAAACACCCTCGTCGCGCCGGCCTTATGCGGATTTGAGCACGAGGTCAGCGCGAGCGAAAGGGTCTAGCTGGATGGAGAAGGGATCCGCGGCCTCGGGGCGAGGCCGCGAAGCCCGGACGTTCAGATCGCTTCCTTGAGGTCCTTGGAAGCGCGGAACGCGACCTTCTTGCTGGCCTTGATCTTGATCGGCTCGCCGGTCGCGGGATTGCGGCCCATGCGGGCGGCGCGGCGGCGGACTTGAAGGATGCCGAGACCGCCGATGCGGATGCGGTCGCCCTTCTTCAGGTGCTTCGTCACGAGCGTGACGAGGTCGGCCATGATGGCGTCGGCCTGCTTCTTGGCGATCTCGTGGTTCTCGGCGAGCTGCGCCGCGAGGTGCTTCATGGTGACGGTGTTGCTAGCTTTGCTTGTTGCCATGGTGGCTCTCTTCCGTGGGGTTCTGGCGTTTGTTGTGGTCCCTCGAACCGCGCCAAGCTAGCAAAAATGGGGACTTCTCACCATCGCAATCGCAACTTATCCCCATAAACTCGGCGTTTTTTTCCTTCTCGGAATGGGCGCCCGGCAGCTTTTGCCGCGTGCGCGAGGTCGCGGGCACGCGTAAGAGCCAAATTCCGGTGGCACGAGTTTTGCCCATGCCATCGGCATGAAGTGCTTCTCGCGCCACGTTCTTCTCGCCGTGGCGGCGTTCGTTGCCGGCACCGTTGCGCCGGCGCGCGCCGACTTCTACGCGCTCGAAGGACGTTTTCAGTGCCTCGATCGTCCGGGCGCCGTCTGCTTCGATGCGACGCCCGATCTGGCCATCGCGCCGCCCGTTCCGAGCGACTCGGGCGCACCCGAATCGGCGCCCGCGCCCGTCGCTGCCGCGCCGCCTCCGCCCGTTGCTGCTCCACCGCCGCCGGTCGATCCGGTCGTGGTGGCCGCGCGTCACATCGCGCGCAACGCGCCCGCGGCCGGCGATCTCGACCTGCTGCGCCGCCGTGCCGACGAGGGCGACTCGCGCGCGCTCGAGCTCTTGGCCTGGTGCGCGCTCCACGGCATCGGCATGTCCGCTGACCCGGTCGCGGCCTATCTCCTTTACGGTCGCGCCGCCGCAGCCGGCGTCGCGCACGCTCACACCAATCAGGGGCTCGTCTACGAGCGCAATCTGAGCCAGGCGCAGCGCCAGCAGGTTCTCGATATGGCGGCGACATCGCGGCGCGCGACCGACGCGCTCGCGGCGCGTGCGCCGGGGGAGGGGCAAGATGGGCGCTGAGCCCGTGCTCCTTGGCGATCCCGCCCCTTGGTTCAGTGCGGAAACGCTCGCCGGCACACTGCTCGACCTCCACGTCGATGCCGGACGCTGGGTCGTGCTCGCTTTCGCCGGCGCGCCCGACGATCCGCGCGCGACGGCCGAACTCGCTCCACTTTTGGCGGCGGCGACGCCCGGCGCCGACGACCACCTCGTCGTGCTGGTGATCTATTCCACGATGCCGCGCGACCCGGCCTCGCTCGCACTTCATGCGGGGCCGGGCCTCGCCGTCATCGCCGATCGCGACGGCGGCATCGCCGCGCTTTATGGCGCGAGCGGCTCGCCGCGCACGATCGTGCTCGATCCGATGCTGCGCATCGTCGCCAATATCGGCTGGGATCACGCCGCCGGGCACGCCCAGACCGTGCAGAAGCTGCTCCAAAGCCTGCCCGAGGTCGACCAGTCATGCGGCGTGCCGCTTACCGCGCCCGCGCTCATCGTTCCGCGCGTCCTCGACTTCGCGCTGTGCGACCTTCTCGTCGGCCTATATGACCAGGTCGGCGGCGAGGATTCTGGATTCCTGCGCGACCGCGACGGCCGCACCGCCACCTTTATCGACCACCGTCTGAAGCAGCGCCGCGACCTTGTCATCGCCGTGCCCGAGGTGCGGCACGCCATCGCCGACCAGATCCGCCGCCGCCTTCTGCCGGCGATCGCGCGCTATTTCCAGTTCGCGGTGACGCGGATGGATCGCTACATCATCTCTTGCTACGACGCCGCGACCGGCGGCCATTTCTTCCGCCACCGCGACAACCTCAATGCCGGTGCCGAGCATCGGCGCTTCGCCGCCTCGATCAATCTCAACGGCGACTATGACGGCTGCGACCTCGTCTTTCCCGAGTTCGGCCGGCGGCCTTATCGCGCACCCGCAGGTGGCGCGATCGTATTCTCGTGCGGCGCGCTCCACGAGGTGACGCCGATCCGGCGCGGCCGGCGCTATGCCTTTCTGCCGTTCCTCTACGGCGATGCCGATGCGGCGCTGCGGACGCGCAACAACGAACGGCTCGCGGCCGGCGAGGCACCCTATCGCGCCGACGGCCACGACCTTCTTACCCCGGCCGCGGCGGGCGACTAACGATGGAGGGCTCGGCGGCCGCGCTCGCCGGTTGGACGCCGGTCTCGTTGTCGCTGGCGCAGGGCGAGCTGGCGATCGAGTGGGGTGATTTGCGCGGCGTGCGCTTTTCCGAGCCGTTCCTTCATCAGACCGTCGAGCACTGGGCCGCGCGCGATCCGGCGCCGCTCGTCCGCACCGGCCGAGATGCGCTCGAGGCGCTCGATCGCGAGCCGTCTCTCGATCCCGCCCTCATTATCTTCCACGTGTCGCGCTGCGGCTCGACCTTGTTGTCGCGGCTTCTCGGCGAGCTGCGCGGTGTGCTCGTGATCTCGGAGCCGGCGCCGGTCAATTCGTTGCTGCTCGCCAACGAGTTTGCGACACCTGACGCGCTCCGGCACCTCGTACGCGCGCTCGGCCGCAAGCGGTTCGGTGACGAGCGCCACTATGTGTTGAAGCTGTCGAGCTGGAACGTCACGCATGCCGAGCGCGTGCGCCAAGCCTTTCCCGCCGCAAAGATCCTGTGGCTCCAGCGCGCGCCCCAAGCGGTGGTGGCATCGATGCTCGCTGATCCGCCTGGCTGGATGAAGCTGCGTCGCGATGCCGCCGCCGTGCGTGCGCTCTTTGGGCTCGAGGCCGGCGCCGCGGACGACGAATCGTTTGCTGTTGCTGCCGTCGCGGTCCTGCTGCGCGCGGCGCAGAAGCTCGTCGCGGATCTCGTGCTCGACTATGCCGATCTGCCGGCGGCCGCTTGGGAAAAGGTCGCGACTCTTGCGGGCCTCGCGCCCGGCGCGGACGACATCGCCCGCATGGCGCGCGTTGCGTGCTTTGACGCCAAGGACGCGGCGGAGCGCCTCTTCGCCGCCGCCGCGCCCGAGGCGCGGCGCCTTCCGCCGGATCTCGCCGCGAAAGTGGCGGAAACGCTCGAGCCGCTTTACGCCTCGCTTGCCCTTCCGGGTGCCTCCGGCAGGGATTTGCGCCCCACCCCCCGCCTATAACCGCCCGAAGCTCCTGCCCGTCTGGGCCGCTTCCGGGCGTGGCGGGACTTCCTGTATGCTGTCGCCACCGCGCTGCGCCACGCGAGTCTTCCCCTTTATCCACCGACGGCCCGAGATGGACGAACTGCGCGTAGACCCGGAACGAAAATCTCGCGATGGCGAGCCGCCGCAGCAGCAGGCGCGAACGCCGACGCGGCGTCCATATCTCTGGGTCGGTCTCGTCCTTGTCGTGCTCGCGGCGCTGGCGTGGTGGGTGCACACGCGTCCCGCGCCGCAGGCGCCCGGCGGGCGCTTCGCCGCCAACGGCCTGCCCATGCCGGTCGTCGCCCAGCCCGTGGCGAAGGGCGATATCCCGGTTACCTATGACGCGCTCGGCACAGTGACGCCGCTCGCGACCGTGACCGTCACGACGCAGATCGCCGGCCAGATCGTCGACGTGGCCTTCAGAGAGGGGCAGGAGGTGAAGAAGGGCGACGTGTTGGTGCAGATCGATCCTCGCCCCTACCAGGCAGCGCTCGACCAGGCCACGGGCCAGCTCGCACGCGATCAGGCGATGCTCGCCGAGGCGCGCATCGATCTGGCGCGCTACCAGAAGCTGGCCGAGCAGAACTCGATCGCGCGTCAGCAGGCCGAGGACCAGGTCTATGTCGTGCAGCAGGACGAAGGTACGGTAAGGCTCGACCAGGCGCTGGTCGACAATGCGCGGCTGAATCTCGGCTATTGCCGCATTGTCGCGCCCGTAAGCGGCCGCATCGGGCTGCGCCAGATCGATCTCGGCAACTACGTGCAGGTGTCGAGCTCGACCGCGATCGCCGTCATCACCCAGATGCAGCCGATCACGGTCGTGTTCACGCTGCCGGAGGATGAGCTGCCGCAGGTGATGAAGCGTCTTGCCGCCGGCGCAAAGCTGCCGGTGACGGCCTACGATCGCAGCAATACGCAAAAGCTCGCCGAGGGCACGCTTTCCGCCGTCGACAGCGCCATCGACCCGACGACGGGCACGGTCAAGCTCAAGGCCGAGTTCCCGAACACGGACGAAGCACTCTTTCCCAACCAGTTCGTCAACGCAGAGCTCCTTATAGACACGGTGCAAGGGACGGCGGTGATCCCGACCGCGGCGGTGCAGCGCGGCCAGCCCGGAACCTTCGTCTATGTCGTCAAACCCGATAATACGGTGAGCGTGCAGAAGGTGACGCTCGGGCCGCAAGCGGGCGAGAACGTGGCGGTGAGCCAGGGGCTTTCGCCCGGCGACAAGATCGTGGTCGATGGCGCCGACAAGCTGCGCGAGGGCGCCAAGGTCGTGCTGCGCTCCGAGCAGGGCACGGCCGCGCCGGCGCAGCAGGGCGCTGGCGGAAAATCGGGGCAGGGCCGCAAGGGTGCCGCGCAAGGCGCGGCGCCGGCCGCACCGGCGACGCAAGGCACGGCGCCCCCGACAACTCCGGCCGCTCCTGCTACGCAAGGCACAGCACCGGCGGCACCGCCCGCGCCGGGAACGGGCGGCGGCCAGAAGCCAGCGGGCCAGTGAGTTCCGCTTGCGTCGAAAGGGATTGAGTCTCCGCGCATGAGTCCGTCGCGGCTTTTCATCCTGCGCCCGGTCGCGACCTCGCTGCTCATGGTCGCGGTCATGCTGGTCGGCGCACTCGCCTTCCAGTTCCTGCCGCTGTCGGCGCTGCCCGAGGTCGATTATCCGACGATCCAGGTGCAGACCTTCTATCCGGGCGCCAGCCCCGACGTGATGACTTCCTCGGTGACGGCGCCCTTGGAGCGCCAGTTCGGCGAGATGCCGGGCCTCGTGCAGATGTCGTCGACGAGTTCGGCCGGCGCCTCGGTCATCACCCTGCAGTTCAGCCTCGATCTCTCGCTCGACATCGCCGAGCAGGAGGTGCAGGCGGCAATCAACGCGTCCGGCAACCTTCTGCCGACCGACCTGCCGGCGCCGCCCATCTACGCCAAGGTCAACCCCGCGGACGCGCCGATCCTGACGCTCGCGCTTACCTCGAAGACGATGCCGTTGCCGCAGATCGAGGACGCCGCCGACACGCGGCTGGCGCAAAAGATCTCGCAGCTCCCGGGCGTCGGCCTCGTCATGATCAACGGCGGCCAGCGTCCGGCCGTGCGCATCGAGGCCGACACGCGCAAGCTCGCCGCCTACGGCCTCAACATCGACGACCTGCGCACGACGATCAACAACTCCAATACCGACACTCCCAAGGGCAGCTTCGACGGCCCGACGCGCGCTTACGCCATCAACGCCAATGATCAGCTGCAAAGCGCGGCCGAGTACATGAACCTCGTCGTTGCCTACAAGAACGGCAACCCGGTGCGGTTGAAGGACGTGGCGAGGGCGGTGCAGTCGTCCGAGAATACGCGTCTTACAGGCTGGTCCAACACGACGCCCGCGGTGATCCTCAACATCCAGCGTCAGCCTGGCGCCAACGTCATCCAGGTCGTCGACAATATCAAAGCGCTCCTGCCGCAATTCCAGTCGGCGCTTCCGGCCGATGTCGATCTCGCGGTGCTGACCGACCGCACCACGACGATCCGCGCCTCGGTGCACGACGTCGAGTTCGAGCTCTCGCTTGCGGTCGTGCTCGTCGTGCTCGTCATCTTCGTCTTCCTGCGCAGCACGCGCGCGACGCTCATCCCGAGCCTTTCGGTGCCGCTCTCGATCGTCGGCACATTCGGCGCCATGTATCTCCTCGGATTCAGCCTCAACAACCTGTCGCTCATGGCGCTCACCATCGCCTCGGGCTTCGTGGTCGACGATGCGATCGTCATGATCGAGAACATCGCCCGCTACATCGAGGAGGGCGAAGCCCCGCTCGCCGCTGCGCTCAAAGGATCCGAGCAGGTGGGCTTCACCATCATCTCGCTCACCATCTCGCTGATCGCCGTCCTCATTCCGCTTCTTTTCATGGGCGACGTGGTTGGACGGCTCTTCCGCGAGTTCGCGATCACGCTGTCGGTGACGATCCTCATCTCGGCCGTGGTCTCGCTCACTGTCGTGCCTATGGCGTGCGCGAAGCTCCTGCGGCCGCCCGCCGAGACCAAGGAGACCCGCTTTCAGCGCTGGGCACAGCTGCGCTTCGAGGCGCTCATCGAATCCTACGGCCGCGCGCTCACGTGGGTGCTCGAGCGCCAAGCTGCCACGCTCCTCGTTGCTGTGGGCACGCTGGTCCTCACCGTCCTTCTCTATGTCGTCATTCCCAAGGGCTTCTTCCCCGTCCAGGACACCGGTCTAATCCAGGGCATCACCCAGGCCGCGCAGACGATCTCCTACGCATCCATGGCGCAGGAGCAGGAGGCGCTCGCCACGGCGATCCTGAAAGACCCCGACGTCGTGAGCCTCTCCTCCTATATCGGCGTCGACGGCACCAACACCACCCTGAATAGCGGCCGTGTCCTCATCAACCTGAAGCCCAAGGACGATCGCTCCACGGACGTGACGGCGATCATGCAGCGCATCCAGCAGGAGACGGAGGATGTGCCCGGCATCTCGCTCTACATGCAGCCGGTGCAGGACCTCACCATCGACACGATCGTGAGCCGCACCCAGTACCAGTTCATCCTCGAGAGCGCCGACCCCGTGGCGCTCGCCAACTGGGTTCCGAAGCTCGTCGATAAGCTCAACGCCACGCCTGAGGTCGCCGACGTCGCGAGCGATCTCGAGGCGAACGGGCTCTCGGCTTATGTCGATATCGACCGCGAGACCGCAGCGCGCTTCGGCATCACGCCCGCGACGATCGACAACGCGCTCTACGATGCCTACGGCCAGCGCATCATCTCGACCATCTTCACGCAGTCGAACCAGTACCGTGTCATCCTCGAGACCAATCCGTCGCTGCAAAAGGCGGTGAGCGATCTTTCCGCGATCTATCTGCCATCCTCGACGGGGAGCGGCCAAGTGCCGCTTTCGGCAATCGCGCACGTCGAGGAGCAGATTGCGCCGCTGCAAGTCGACCATCTCAGCCAGTTTCCGGCGGCGCAAGTGTCGTTCAATCTGGCGCCCGGCGCTTCGCTCGGCGAGGCGGTCGATGCGATCCGCAGCACGGTACAGGCGATCGGCATGCCGCAAAGCATCACCGTCAATTTCCAGGGCGCGGCGCTCGCCTTCCAGTCGTCGCTCACCAACGAGCTCCTCCTCATCCTCGCCGCGGTCGTCACCGTCTATATCGTGCTTGGCGTGCTCTATGAGAGCTTCGTCCATCCGGTGACGATCCTCTCGACCCTGCCTTCGGCCGGCATCGGCGCGCTTCTTGCCCTCATCGCCGCCGGCAGCGACCTCACCGTCATCGCCATTATCGGCATCGTGCTGCTGATCGGCATCGTCAAGAAGAACGCGATCATGATGATCGACTTTGCCTTGGATGCGCAGCGGAACGAGCATATGAGCCCGCGCGATGCGATCTACCACGCCTCGCTTCTCCGCTTCCGGCCGATCCTGATGACGACGATGGCGGCGATCCTGGGCGCGCTGCCGCTCATGCTCGGCACGGGCACCGGCGCCGAGTTGCGTCATCCCTTGGGCCTTACCATCGTTGGCGGCCTTATCGTGAGCCAGATGCTGACGCTCTTCACGACGCCCGTCATCTATCTCGCCTTCGACCGGCTTGCGGCGCGGTTGGGCGCCGAGGGCGGCATCGTCGGCGGCGCGGGCGAGGGCGCGGCAGAGTGAAGCTCTCCGAGACCTTCATCCGCCGCCCCGTCGCGACGGTTCTCCTGACCTTCGGCGTGACGCTTGCCGGCGCCATCGCCTTCTTCCATCTGCCGGTGGCGCCGCTGCCGCAGGTCGATCTGCCGACCATCTCGGTCCAGGCGCAGATGCCGGGCGCCTCGCCCGAGGTGATGGCGACGAGCGTCGCGACGCCCTTGGAGCGCCATCTCGGCACCATCGCCGATGTCAGCGAGATGACCTCCTCGAGCGGCAACGGCTCGACCCGCATCACGCTGCAGTTCGGTCTCGACCGCGACATCGACGGCGCCGCGCGCGACGTGCAGGCGGCCATCAACGCCGCGCGCGCCGATCTGCCGGCGAACCTGCGCAGCAACCCGACCTACCGCAAGGTCAACACCGCCGACGCGCCGGTCCTGATCCTTGCGCTCACCTCGGACACGCTCTCCCGTGGCCAGATCTACGACGCCGCCACCACCGTGCTCGAGCAAAAGTTCTCGCAGGTCGAAGGCGTGGGCGAGGTCGATATCGGCGGCGGCGCGCTGCCGGCCGTTCGCGTCGAGCTCAATCCCGGGGCGCTCTTCAAGTACGGCATCGGGCTTGAGGATATCCGCGCCGCGCTCAACGCCGCCAACGCGCACAGCCCCAAGGGGGCGATCGAGGAGGGACGGTTCCACTTCCAGATCTACGATAACGACCAGAGCCGCCAGGCATCCGATTATCAGGATCTCGTCGTCGCCTATCGCAACGGCGGGGCCGTCCGCCTCACCGACGTCGCCGACGTGATCGATTCGGTCGAGAACGTGCGCAACGCCGGTATTGCCAACGGCAAGCCGTCGATCCTCGTCATCATCTACCGCGCCCCCAACGCCAACATCATCGACACGGTCGACCGTGTGAAGGACCTGATCCCCGAGCTCAAGGCGTCGATCTCGCCGGCGATCGACATCTCCGTCGCGGTCGACCGCTCGACCACCATCCGCGCCTCGCTTGCCGATATCGAGCGGACGCTCGTCATCGCCTCGTGCCTCGTCATCATGGTCGTGTTCCTGTTCCTCAGGAACGGGCGGGCGACGCTCATCCCCTCGATCGCGGTGCCCGTGTCGCTCATCGGCACGTTCGGGATCATGTATCTCTTGGGCTTCAGCATCGACAACCTGTCGCTGATGGCCTTGACCGTGGCGACGGGCTTCGTCGTCGACGACGCGATCGTCGTGCTCGAGAACATCACGCGCCACATGGAGGGAGGCATGGGGCGCTTCGCGGCGGCGCTCAAGGGCGCGCGCGAGGTGGGCTTCACCGTCTTATCGATGAGCCTGTCGCTCGTCGCCGTCTTCATCCCGATCATCTTGATGGGCGGCCTCGTCGGCCGCTTCTTCCGTGAGTTCGGCATCACGTTGTCAGTCGCGGTGCTCGTGTCGCTCGCCGTATCGCTGAGCCTGACGCCGATGATGTGCGCGCGCATCCTGAGGCCGGCGCAGGGCGCTGCGCACGAGGGCCGCTTCCTCGGTGCGGCGGCGCGCGCCTTCGACGCGATGCTCCATGGCTACGACCGTTCGCTGCGATGGGCGCTCGCGCATCCTTTGAGCGTCATGGTCGTGCTAGCGGCGACGGTGGCGCTCAACGTCTATCTTTTCGCAGCCGTGCCCAAAGGCATCTTTCCGCAGCAGGATACGGGCCGCGTCGTCGGCGGCATCCAGGCCGACCAGGCGATCTCGTTCCAGCTCATGCAGCAGAAGCTGGCGCAGTTCATCAACATCGTGCATAGCGACCCGGCGGTCGACAGCGTCGTGGGATTCACCGGCGGCGGCGCGGCCAATAGCGGCTTCGTCTTCATCTCGCTGAAACCGCTGTCGCAGCGCAACGTGTCTGCCGACCAGGTGATCGCGCGCTTGCGCCGCCAGCTTGGGCAAGTGCCGGGCGCATCGCTGTTCCTTCAGGCGGTGCAGGATTTCCGCACCGGCGGGCGGCAGTCGAACGCCCAATACCAATACACCCTGCAAGCTGAAACGACCGACGAGCTCAACGCCTGGGCGCCCAAGATCCTGGCGGCGATGCAGCAGCTTCCCGAGCTGAGCGACGTCAACACCGACCAGCAGAACAAGGGCCTCGAAAGCGATCTCGTGATCGACCGCGCCACGGCCGCACGCCTCGGCATCACCGCAAGCCAGATCGACAACACGCTCTACGACGCCTTTGGCCAGCGCCAAGTCTCGGTCATCTACAATCCGCTGAACCAGTATCACGTGGTCATGGAATTGGCGCCGCAATATTGGCAGAACCCCGAGACGCTGAAGGACATCTACATAAGTAAATCGGGTGGCGCGGTGGGCGGCGTGCAATCGTCGAACGCCGTTGCCGGAACCGTGACGAGCGCCAAGGCCGCATCGAGCGCGCAGACCGTGGCGGCCGACCAGGCGCGCAATGCCGCCACCAATTCGATCTCCTTGACCGGCCACGGCAGCGCCTCGACCGGCGCCGCGGTCAGCCCCGTTGCCGAGACCATGATCCCGCTCGCGGCGGTTGCCCATTTCGCACCCGGCAGCACGCCGCTCTCGGTCGCGCATCAGGGGCTCTTCGTCGCCTCCACCATCTCGTTCAATCTCGCGGCTGGCGCGGCACTGTCGGACGCCGACGCCGCGATCTCCCAGGTGCTCCCGAAGCTCGGCGCGCCCGCAACCATCCGCGGCACATTCCAAGGGACGGCGCAGGTCTACCAGCAATCGCTCGCGACCGAGCCTTACCTTGTCCTCGCCGCGATTGCCGCGGTCTATATCGTCCTGGGCGTGCTCTATGAGAGCTATGTTCACCCGATCACGATCCTCTCGACGCTTCCCTCGGCCGGCGTCGGCGCGGTGCTGGCGCTGATGGCGGCGGGGACGCAATTCACCCTCATCGCCTTGATCGGCGTCATCCTTCTCATCGGCATCGTCAAGAAGAATGCGATCATGATGATCGACTTTGCCCTCGATGCCGAGCGCAGCCGCGGCCTTGCCTCGCGCCAGGCGATCTACGAGGCCTGCCTCCTGCGCTTCCGCCCGATCATGATGACGACGATGGCGGCGCTCCTGGGCGCCGTGCCGTTGGCGTTCGGTTTCGGCGAGGGCGGCGAGCTGCGCCGGCCATTGGGCCTCTCGATCGTCGGCGGCCTCATCGTGAGCCAGATGCTGACGCTCTACACGACGCCGGTGGTGTATCTCTATCTCGACCGCTTCCGCCACTGGGCGCAGCGCCGCTGGCTCGGCGCAAAGCCGGGGCTCGCGTCGAACCCTGCGGGAGCAGCCGAATGAGAGTGCTCCTTGCCGTGGCCGCGCTCGGCGCGCTTGCCGCCTGTACTGTTGGCCCCGACTACGAGCGCCCGTCCGCGCCTCAGCCCGCGGCGGGCGCCTACAAGGAGATCGCTGGCTTCAAACCCGCGGCGCCAAGCGCGCCGCAAAGCGGCGCGCCGTGGTGGTCGATCTACGACGATCCGCTGCTCGCCTCGCTTGAAGGCGAGGTCGTGGTTTCGAACGAGACGCTGAAGGCCGACGAGGCCGCCTTCCGGGTCGCGAGCGCCATCGTCGACGAGGCGCGCGCCGGCTATTACCCGACCGTCACGGCCTCGGCGTCGGCGGCGCGCACGGCTGCGGCTTTTCAGGGCGGGAGCGTGACACGGGGCGGCGGTCGCGGCGGCTCGAGCACGATCTATCAGAACTCCTTCTCGATCGGGCCGGCCGCCACATGGGTTCCCGACATCTGGGGCAAGATCCGCCGTTCCGTCGAGAGCGACGTAGCCAACGCGCAGGCCTCGGCGGCCGATCTCGCCGCGGCGCAGCTCTCGGAGCAGGGGACGCTCGCCACCGACTATTTCGAGCTTCGTATCGCCGACGAGCAGAAGCGCGTACTCGAGCAGACGATCGCCGCCGACCAGCGCTCGCTCGAGATCGCGCGAAACCAGTTCAACGCCGGCTTCGTGGCCCAGACCGACGTCGCCACGGCCGAGACGCAGCTCGAGACGGCGCATGCGCAGCTCATTGGCCTCGACGTGCAGCGCGCGACCTTGGAGCACGCGGTCGCCGTCCTCATCGGCAAGCCGCCTGCCGATTTCTCGATCGCGCGCGTCTCCTATCCGACGACCGTACCGGTGGTGCCGGCGGGCGTACCCTCGACCCTTCTCGAGCGGCGGCCCGACATCGCTGCGGCCGAGCGCGCCATGGCCTCGGAGAACGCCCTCATCGGCGTTGCGATCTCGGCCTACTATCCCGACATCACGCTGAGCGCCGATGCCACCTTCGCGAGTTCCATGATCCAGAACGTGCTGTCGCTTGCGAATGCCGGCTGGACCGCGGCGGCCGCTGCGAGCGGGACGGTGTTCGACGGCGGCCTGCGCTCGGCCCAGGTCGCGGCGGCGCGCGCGAGCTACGACGAAGCCGTGGCGAGCTATCGCAACACCGTGTTGGCCGCGTTCCAACAGGTCGAGGATGATCTCGCGAGCCTCCGCATCCTCCAGCAGCAGTACGCCGCCCAGGAGATCGCCGTGCGCTCGTCCGAGCAAGCGGTCACGCTCACAGTCAATCAATACCAAGCCGGTACGGTGGCCTACACCGCGGTCGTGGTGGCACAGACGACGGCGCTCGGCGACGAGCAGCAGCTTCTGAACATCCTGCAAAGCCGCCTCGTCGCCTCGGCCAACCTGATCGAGGCGTTGGGCGGCGGCTGGGACGCAAAGCAGCTTCCGGCGCTTTAGCGGCGCGTTCTCGTGCGCCGGTTGATGGACACGCCCTGCCGCGGACCGTAGACTCGAAGCGTTTGGGGCCAGGACCGCGAATGGCGGAAGAACGAATCCAGCGACGGCTCGCGGCGATCCTCGCCGCCGACGTGGTTGGCTATTCGCGCCTCATGGAAGCGGACGAGACCGGCACGCTCACGCGCCTCAAGGCGCTTCGGCGCGACGTCATCGACCCCCTCATTAGCGCCCATTCGGGACGCACCGTGAAGCTCATGGGCGATGGTGCGCTTGTCGAATTCGCAAGCGCCGTCGATGCCGTCACGTGCGCCATCGCGGTGCAGAAACAGGTGCGCGACATCAATGCGGGCCTGCCCGAGGGTGGCCGCATCGCCTTCCGCATCGGCATCAACGTTGGCGATGTCATCGTCGATGGCGACGACATCTACGGAGACGGCGTCAACGTCGCCGCGCGCATCGAGGCCCTGGCCGAGCCTGGCGGCATCTGTATCTCGCGCTCCGCCGCCGAGCAGGTGCGCGACAAGGTGCCGATCCGGATCGAGCCGCGAGGCGAGCAGACCGTCAAGAACATCGCCCGGCCGATCGAGGTGTTCCGCATTGTCGCGGAAGATTTCGCGGCGGACATCGTGGCCGGGCTTGCGGGCTCCAGCGCCACGGCAACGGACAAACCGGCGATCGTCGTGCTCCCGTTCGTCAACATGAGCGGTGACGCCGAACAGGAGTTCTTCACCGACGGGATTACCGAGGACATCATCACCGAGCTTTCGCGCTTCCGCGATCTGCTCGTCATCTCGCGCAACTCCGCCTTCACGTACAAGGGCAAGCCGATCAACGTTCAGACGGTGGCGAAGGAACTCGGCGTCCACTATGTCGTCGAGGGGAGCGTACGCAAGGCCGCGAGCCGTGTCCGTATCACGGTGCAGCTCATAGAAGCCGAAAGCGACCGCCATCTGTGGGCCGAGCGCTTCGATCGCGAGCTCGCCGATATCTTCGCTATCCAGGACGAGGTGACGCGCGCCATCGTTTCCATTCTGCCCGGGCGCGTCGCGGCCGCGGCGGGCGATCGGGTGCAGCGCAAGGCGCCGGAAAGCCTCGCGGCCTATGAATGCGTGCTCGTCGGCAAGCGTCTTCACCATCGCTCCTCGCGCGATGACAACGCCGAGGCGCAGCGGGTGCTCGATAGGGCCATCGCGCTCGACCCGGCCTATGCCCACGCGCATGCCTGGAAGGGATGCGTGCTCGGGCAATCCTTCGTCAACGGGTGGTCTGCCGACTCGACAGCGACCGTGCGCGCGGCCGAGCGTGAGGTGACCTTGGCGCTCTCGCTCGACGAGAA
>Ga0335079_10000309_pt1 | contig 56238 bp, 49 predicted proteins | sample Lox_Sample_33_FD_206719 | JGI IMG/M metagenome (GOLD analysis project Ga0335079, IMG submission 206719) | Soil microbial communities from Loxahatchee National Wildlife Refuge, Florida, United States - Lox_Sample_3.3 | ecosystem: Environmental > Terrestrial > Soil > Wetlands | place: USA...
TTTCGGTGAATCTCGAGCTTTTCATGAGAACCTCCTGGCGTCCATATAATGCCAGAAAGCTCTACTTTTAGCATGTCTCTTTTTTAGGGAAGCTTACGATAGGGGTTGGATACCCTGGGAGCACAAAAAGGGGAGCAGGCCAAAGAAAAGGGGCTACAGCAATTGCTGTAACCCCTTGAGTTGATTGGTAGCGGGGGCCGGATTTGAACCGACGACCTTCGGGTTATGAGCGGCATAAAGCCATTTTTTAGAGACCGTTGATAAAAGCTTGGTTTCCCGTTTTGCTTTCATAATCGAGGCTTTATCAGCTGCATATTGTATGTGTCTATTGCGTCTATCTTGCCCCTTAGGATATTTTTTATCACATTTTTATCACACGAAAAAAGGCCGTGACCTTCGAGTTTTCAACACGAAGGTCGCATTTAATCAAGCGGAAAGCACCGACACCTGTCCTGTCTTAGGCAGGGTAAACGGGTCTTCTCCCTGCCGCTTAGACTGCGATAGTAATTATCATTAAATAGGTTTTCTGGAGAGGGTAAGATTCGATATGTAATGGAACACTAGCACGCTCAAGCCGCTGTGGCAGAGTCGACGAGATGCCGGGGTGAGCTGAAAAGCGCGAATAGGGTCATCGGGATGAGAATGGTGTAAAGGCCCGTGACGACCGGGGTATACCCGAGATTTTTATGTAAACGATCACATCGGGAATGGCGAGAGCAGCCGGATCGCCGCTTATCCGCCTGATCAAACATCGGATCGACGCTAATGCTTCGTCATTCGGAAATCGGAAACTTTGCTGATGTCGCCCGAGACGGCTTCATTTCTTGGTACTTTCTTGTACGTCCTGCAGTCAGGATATCTCGAGCACCTGAAACGCATAGTATTTTCGTCATACATAATTGTATAGATACATGATGCTACCGCAGGCATCGCATAATGGTCTCTTCTGGACTCTCGTACGATAACAATCGGTAAACTGCACACCACACATCAAGCAGAGATAGCGTGGAGATGATGTAATCAAAATGTAACAATGCTGTCATACCCGTGTAACGGGTCATCTGTATCATTCTCAGAAGTTAACGGTCAGGATTTACGTGCCTTTAGATGAAAAATAGCGGAGACTTACCAATTGGTTCAGTCATATTGACGTTCATATGAACAATATTATTATAAAGATAAAAAATGGGTTTGTCGCGGATGTTTATTGCACTGCATCTGCCAATGTGATCGTTGTCGATTGCGATACCATCAAGGACGGAGAAACGTTTGAGGAACGCATGTTAAAAGCGGTCATCATGATGATCGAGCAGCATGTCGTACCCGAGGAAATCGGTAGTCTGGTGCGGTCGCTGGTGCTTGAGCGAGGAAAATTGGCAGATGGGATTCATGAGGAGTGTGCTGCTCCGGCTCAGACTGCGGAGAGAGTTTTCGAATCCTAAGACGTCGAGCCCCGCTTCGATCTGGGGTTATGGGATCGCATTCCGCTCCTATGTGCTTTATTATGATGACTTGTCTTTTGCGGGATCTGAACTGCATAAATAAATAGGATTCATGAAATCAAGATTGCATTATTCTTATTTCAATTGAGAGGTGCATCGAATGAAAATTAGCGTCCTGAAAGTAATTCAATATGTTCTGACGACTGCAGGACTTCTAATCGCCCTTCTCTTTACCATTCTTATTATTCGTACCATGTGAAAACAGCAAGAAATGCCATCAACCGTAAAATGATTTGCAGCTCGCCTGGTTGATTACGTCTCTCCAAGCCTGTCTGCAGCTTGGTCAACTACTAAATAACTTTTAGTTTATAAAAAGAGCCTTTGATATATCTTTATCAAGTTGATCCTTTCGCAACAGCATGTCTATGTTAAGATCGGCTCAGCATTGTACCAGCGTTAAACAAGTACGTGATTTGACCCACCATACAGAAGGAGTTACCGTTTGCTAAAACGTATGACAAGCCTGTTGGCTATTATAATTGACATGCTAAAGAGCCTTGCATTGCTGGAGTATCCGGATGATATCCTTGAATTGATCGAAGAAACCAAGGACGGAATTAATTCCTCTGATAATGTTACAGTATGGGCACGAGCAACACAAAATCATTTCTCCAGCAAAAAAGCATGATATATCAGGTCGTCTTTCAACGTGATGACCCGCGCATCCTTGATTTTAAAGACCGACCCTAATATTCTCTGATAATCCTCAAACATATAGAATGCAAAGAATCTTTCTTCGTCATTATAGTCGGTCCATCTGAGTTTTCCCTCATAATCCCTGTCCCCATAGACCCCCAGGTAAAACAGACCTCCCGTCCGCAAGATCCTACGTGCGCCATAGAGTACCTTTGGCAGGTCTTTTTTAGGAACATGCAGAAAGCAATTTATCGAGTAAATGCCATCAAAATAAGCATCCTCGAATTTCATCTCATAAACGTCCATAGTTATGGCATGGACGTCCTTTTCTATGCAACAGCTCACATGCTCCTCTGAAAGGTCAATCGCAGTCACATCAAGACTATTCTCCTTAAAGAAGAGACTATCCTGGCCGGTGCCGGCTCCGATTTCCAAAATTCTCCCTGAATTGTTCCGGATAAAGGCGTCAAGAGCATACTGCCGTTCACGGATTTTCCATGAAGGACGGTCAGCATTATCTCTCGTCCGGGCATAGCGGTCGTAAATGTCCCTGAGTTCATTTTTTATTATTTCACTCATCAAAGTATCTCACCAAGATTATGCAGCAGGTTGCTACACACAAAAAAGGCAGAACCTTTGCACTTTTAACACAATAGTCGCAGTTAATCAGACGAAAAGCACCGACCCATGGCCTGTCTTACGAGAATAAAAAAACGGCTTGACGACGATCTTTTCGAAGATGAGCAGACGCGCCTATTCCCCTTTTTTAAGCCTTTCCGCATAGTACGGAGGCAACCCGCTCGTAATGATCGCTGTGGAGATTTTTTGAACATCGTATTTGACTCTGATGAAGTCGGCTGTTACTGTCCCGGATGTTATTTTTATAACAGCAATACATGCTCTTGGGTCATGGTCCTTCGGCTTTCCTACACTTCCTGCGTTTATAAATGTTTTACCGCTGACACGTCTTGTGTAGGGTTTATGCGTATGCCCATAGACCAGGATGTCGGCATCGGCCTTGTCGGCCATTTCCTGAAAGAATTTCCCTGGCCGGTCTTCATACCAGTAGAGATTGTTCTTGTGTGGTGTGGCATGGAAGAGCTTCATTCTTTTCCCGTTACTTGTGAGCGATAGTTCCGTCGGTAATTTTTTCATATACTCTTTACTGTCGTGTGAAGTATGCTTTTTTGTCCACTCAAAGGACATCTGCGCCATTTCTGCCTGTAAAGGGTCTTCATATTTGCACCCGCAGTGTTCGCGGTCATTCGCCACCGCCTCGTCATAATTACCCTGAACGCCTTCGATATTGTGTTCTACAAGAAAGTCCACGACCTCGTTCACGAACGGAGCATATCCTCCCAGGTCCCCAAGATGGTATATGGCATCAGCTTTGATAAGTCGTGCCTCGTGGTAGGCAGCCTTGACGGCCTCGATATTTCCATGGATATCACCGAATACTGCTATCAGCATCTCATATCTCCTGCAACCGGTACTTGTTTCGATTTCTGATCTATGTAAATTCTTCGATATCTTTCGCTAAAACTATATATCTGTTATGTTACAAATTTATTACAAAATATTAACAGAGAAGTCGAATGGCAGACGGCGATCTCAAGAAAATGCATCTCTTTGCAACTACCATGATAATCGCATCGTTTCGCCATTCGAGACTACCTGGATTCTGTAATATTACTGTAACAATTAAAATGTAACATTATGTCTAACAGCCAAGGCACGGGGTACTTCGGGGTGAGCATTGAAACGGGAACCTATTATCAGATAGTTCAAGGCCACGACAATACGGGCACACATCGCAGAAGAGCCTTTCAATTGTAATATTTATCATCTTCCCGTTGTTGTAAGGATGGTTATGTCTAAAGATACTTTCGAACCAGTATGCTGCCCAAGGTGCTCATCGGTTGCGTTAAACAGAGATGGAAAGGCACGAACAGGGAAACAGCGCTTTCTCTGTTTAATGTGCGGGATGCAGTTTACCGATTCACAGCGATCCAAGGTCAGCGAAAGACCGTTGTGTCCGGAGTGCGGCAGCCCCATGCATCTGTATAGGCGCGAGCCCGCGGGCATACGTTTCAGGTGTTCACGGTATCCGGTCTGCAAGACTTACAGAATGATCCTGCACGTATGATGGAAGGGCACCTGCTGAAGGACATTCATGTTAAGGTCACTTTATACGAATGATGAAGCCTACTAACATACAAACAAGAATACTCATCGTTGATGATGAACACGATCTTGTCGAACTGGTCACGTATAATCTGACCAAGGCGGGATTTAAGATCTCTTCAGCTTTCAGCGGTCTGGAGGCTCTCGATAAAATCAATAGAACTGCCTTCAATCTCATCATTCTCGATCTAATGCTTCCTGACCTTCAGGGGACCGAACTCTGCCGGATCATCAGAAATAACCCGAAAACGGCGGCCATCCCCATAATCATGCTGACGGCCATGAGTGATGTCGCTGACAGGATACGGGGCATTGAAACCGGCGCCGATGATTACTTGACCAAGCCCTTCATACCTCGAGAACTGATCGCTCGCGTAAATGCCGTCCTCCGAAGAACGGGCGGTAGAACATCTCACGAAGCCGTCGTCAGGATTGGCAGCCTGTATATCAACAAGGATCAACACCTTGCGAGCAAGGAAAATATCCAACTGACCCTGAGCGCCACAGAATTCAAACTTCTTCTCTATCTTGTGGAACGAAAAGGAAGAGTGCTGAGCCGCGAGCAGTTACTGGAAGCCATATGGGGAAATAACACGGTTGTGGAGCCGAGGACCGTCGATGTGCATATACGGCGATTGAGAATGCAAATCGAGGAAGACGCGTCCCAACCCGAATATATAAAGACACGGCGGGGAGCCGGATATTACGTAGATGGTGAATGATATTGGAGGCTCTTTTTTCTCGATTGCTTTAACACTTCTTCTGCACATTCGTTCCCCATCCGTGCAAAAAGCCCGTTCCAAGGTGCTCGGTAATATCGCGGTAGCAGAGATCAAGCTCGCGTTGCAGTTGCGGATTATGAGCGTTCTTTATTTCCTGGAGGAGAAGAACTACTTTGGGGCTGATTTTCCCTCGATGCTTTTTCATGCAATAAGTAGGGAGGTAAGAAATCGAATGCAGATCGAACATGCCGTCATTCCAGGAGAAGTCAAGATTGAAGATGCAGGATTGAAGACATTCCCGGGTATACATGGCAGACACAAAATTGCCGAGTGAATAGACAATCACCGCCTTTCTGGCCCCTGGCCTTTCACGGTCCTCAATGTTGTCAAAACCGAACGGTCTGTCTGCATTTACATCGATCAGCTCAAAGGGATGAAGAACATGGGGGTGATGCCCCATAATAACGTCCACGCCGAGAGCTATCAGGTCCCTGGCAACATTCATCATAGGGTAGGTCGGGAACATCTCAAATTCGTAGCCCCAGTGCAGGGAACAAATGACCAGATCGACATTATCTTCACGCGCTCTGCGCATATGTTCCTTTACCCGGGAATAATCGATCGGTTTTAATGGATCGGAGATTTCCAGGATGTTAAGAGAAGCTGCATGCCATGCATCAGATTTTTTTACATTGTTCAGACCCCAGGTATAGGCCAGTAACGCGATACGGCATCCCCTCTTCCGGATAACGACGTATTCCCGTCCCCGGCCGTAGGCGCCTGCACCGGCGTGTAGAATATTCCTTGCATCAAGTTCAGAGATTGTATTCAACAAGCCGTTGACGCCTTTATCGAGACAATGGTTGTTGATAATTGATACAGCCGTGAAGCATTGAGCAAGCTGATCAAGCATTGCCGGCGGGCTGTTGAATGTAAACAAGTCCGGCAGATCTTCGATGACCCGGTGATCGGCCGAGACCGGGGTTTCCAGGTTCCCGAGCACGACATCTCGACCTTGTAAAAAGGACACGACCTCTTCTGATAAATATTCTTTCCAGCCTTTTCTCATCCACATAATATCGCCCACCATACTGACCTGCAAATCACCTTTGCGTGCATGCTTTCCCCTATGAAGACCGTCATCGCTGCTTCCGAATAAATCAATGTTCTTGAGTGTAAAATGTCTGAGGAGGTATTGATTGACAGAGTATTTCTTTCTTCTATACTTTCGTAGGTAATGGATGGCGGATCTGAGATCGTAGAGAGGAAACCGGCTTATTTCGTATCTCACCCGTTCATAGGAGCGCTCAAACACTTCCTGCGACATCTGCTCATTGCAGTCAATCATTCCGCCTCCCTGCCTCGGTTGGTCTTTGACAAACAGTTTTGAGGGCGAGATCGCACCTTCAGTATAGCGGCGATGATACCAGAAAGGCGTTACAGGAGTATGAATAGCTGCGTCTGCGGAATAAATAAAATCATTACTTCCCTATTATCAAACTTCAACAGCCAGGAAGGCCGTCAATATGTGCTATCATAGTCAAGTAATGATGCCGTTCATGCTCAACAGAGATTTGCGAACGCCCAGGAAGCATACTCTGAAAGGCCGATCTTTCCTGGTGTTGTTCTTCAGTTACGCCCTGATAAGTGCTGTTTTCTCCTTGACTCCCGCTGCCGTTTTCGCGTTTTGCGACTCCCCTCCTTTGCACACCATCAGCATCAACGCTCCCAAGGGCATTCTCATAAATCCTCTTACCCGGATAACGATTGACGATGTGATGCGGCTGTTCATAAAAGGGTTTCCAAAGGCTTCGATACATCTCAATGATTCCACGGCGGATGTCCAGATTGTCCTGCCTGAAATTAGACCAGATCGCCAGGCAAAACAATCCGCAATCACATTCCCCCGGCCGTATCATAAGCTTTCTTATCCTGACCACGCGTATGAGTGGCGCTCTTTTGTCAAGGACGGCAGAACGATTCTCAAACTCGACACGTCATCGTATCAAGGCGTGAGCTTCGGACTTTACGGGCTGCTGCAGGAACGACTGGGGTTCAGATTCTATCACCCGAAGCAAACCATCATCCCATCGCACATTGTTTGGCCGCTGGCCGCCGTCTTTCGATGGAAGGCGATTCCCCGCTTCGATAAAAAGGGGTTCCATATTCATACGCTGCATCCCATCGAGCTGACCGAGCAGATTGAGAATGCAGACTACCCTCATGCGATCGAAGACGTCAGGGAGTACCTCGACTGGCTCGCCAGGAACCAGCAGAACCTGTTCCAGTTCTTTCTGCTCCGCGACGTGGACCGCTCGCGATGGATCAGCCATGCAAAAGCATTCACGGATTACGCCCACTCGCGGGGCATTCTCGTCGGAGTCGAGGTATCTCTTTCCATGCTTCAACAGAAGGCCTTTCAGCTTGTGAAGCTCCTTCGACCTTGGCCTTACCAACGACAGGCCGAATCCGCCCTTGCGTGGCTCATGCCCGTTCCCTGGGACTTCGTGACCGTTGATTTCTCCATGGGCGAATATCAGCCCGACCTCGGCACGAGCATGCCGGGTCTGCGGGACTCTGTCGTGCGGGAAATCGCGGAGCGATACAACAGGAAGATCATGCTTACGACCCACGTGATTCGTGGCGACGACCACCAGGTCAATGTCATGCCGGACGTGCGGGCCGGCATGCTCATACATACCGTCATGTGCTATTCCGTCGACGAACCCCTTGCACCGGTCTACGGCAACGCAAATCAGCGCCACATGCTGGCGCGGGCGAAGGAAGAGGTGCAAAAGCGAGAGACATGGTACTGGCCTGAATCTGCTTACTGGGTCGCTTTTGACAACTCCGTGCCGCTCCTGCTCCTGCCCTATCTCGACGCCCGATGGTCGGACATGAGAACCATGGAACAGGTCGGTGTGCAAGGGCACCTCACCTTCTCTTCAGGCTGGGAATGGGGTTATTGGCTGATCGACTGGAGCATAGCAAGGTGGTCCTGGGACTACGAGGAAAACGGCGTCTTAAAACCGAGCGATCCCATGACGAGAATTCGCGATCTCTTCCCCGAAGGAAGCACGGCAAGACTGTTGGCACAGGCATTGTCGCTTCAAAATATTTATTTGAAGGAAAAGGGGCTTATGCCCTTCCTCGCAGCTGCAGACCCCTCCGCCGAACTCTTCTGGCCATTCAATGTCCCCTTTGCTCCGCGAATTCCATTCACGTACCAATGGCTTCTGGACAAGGCCACGGAAAAAGAGGTGGACGCTGTACTGCGCGGCCCGTTGGCTTTGCTCGAAGAATACAGCCGCGCCATGAATAAGCTCGTAGCGCAACTCCGGGACCGGACCGGCGCGTACCATGGCAAACAGAAAGCGCTCGTGCAGGAGTTGACTGATGCGCTGGAGATCACTGCCATGAGGGCACAGCACCGAAGTCTGACGCTCCGTGCGCTGATCTCCTCGAGAAAGGGAAGCCTGGCCGGCCAGGACAGGGAATCTAACCTTGCCGCGGCCGCGGTTGTGCGAGGACAGGCAAGAGACATCGTGATGCGACGGGAGCAGGGCTATCGCTATCCCGTGGACCTGATCGCCCGGAAACGAAAGGACTTCACAGCCTACCACCTCGGCTATCTCTATCCCGTGAGAGACCTTCATTTTTGGCAGCGCGAAGAAGAGCAGGTGAAGAAACAGCGCTTCGACGCCTTCTTTATGAATATCTGGAACTTCCGGAGGATCGTGGGGATCGAGAGTCTTGCGTGGTGATCCTTGACAAGGCACATCTTATAGTTTGATAATATGAGCAGGCAGGTTTGACGGAATTGCATTGCCTGCCCACGGGTGACCATGGAATTCGCTTTTCCATTCAGCCTTGCGATCGCCAAGCTGCTGGCCTCAGACTATGTTTCCAGCCGCATACAGGTCAAGACAGAATATGAGTCCGTGAGACGGATTCTCAAAATGTTCAGCGGGCAGATCGTCAGGATCGTGGTGAACGTGCTCCTCCTGCTGGTTGCCGTTTATGGCGCCGATTGGATCCTCAGTCGCAGAACGAGCGTCCTCGTCATTTGCTCCGTGTACATGGCGTCGGTCGTCGAAAGCCTTGTGCGGCTGCTCCGCGGACTGCCCGACCTCTTCTCGCTCCTCTTCGTACACCACGGCAATCCCCGCTCTTTTATCAGTGGGAGAGTGCATCGGGAGGTGTACCAGCGGCTCGTCGAGGCTGATGCACGCAGTTCAATGTTCAGGCGGCTGTTCAAACAGCTGCTGCTCCGCCCGAACGAAGAGATCGCGCTCAAGGTGGCGCACAAGGCCACAGCCGCGATCTGGAGCCGGGTGGTTGGACGGTTCACAGCCACGGCGACGGCCCTTGTCGCCTATGTCGTCTTTTTCCGGTTCCTCGTCGCGCCCTATCTCATCACCGGACACACCAAGCTCACGGTCTGGCAGGCGCTGCTCTATCCGGTTGCCTACGCATCGGACCACTTTTTCGGCACATCCTTTGTAAAACATGTTCACTCTATCCGGTTTCGGCTGTTCCACTAGAACGAAACAAGGAGCTCTTCTTTTATGTCACCACACGAAGGGCACAAGCCGGTAGTGCACCTTCTCCGTGTAGTCCGCGTATCCCTGCAGGTTCTTAAGCAGGAATTTATCCCTCATCGAGTAGCCGCGAATCCCAGTATAGTTCTTCTTGCCAGATTGCTCATGCTTAAGAAGTTATGTGACCTCCGCATCCCTTTAGAAAAGCGGTTCCTGAATAAACGGAACATTGGGGCCGCGCCTACCAAGAATCCTAATTTTTCGTATTCTACCTTAAGATTGTAGGAGCTTCCGCTATTATTGTTCCCAATACCGCGGCCTCTATCTTGCTCATCTCGCCCAAACTGCCGCGTCGTTCTGTCATGCGCCGGAAGCGGGTGAAGTCCGTCGGCAGACCTTCGGTATCCACAAGATAAGCAATCTTTTGGATGATCATCCTGATATCTTCCGGATGTTTTATCCTGCCTTTTATCTTGGGAAAATAGCTCACCTTCATCCGGCCTCTGGAGCTGTCGAAATCGACATCCGTCACCCGATGCATTGCGAGAATGACATAATCGCCGAGCGACTGCCAAAAGATCTCGTCGTGATCTTTCCAGGACGGCAGGTGAAAACGCAATAAGGCGGGCTGTTTTTTCCCATTCGGCATAATGCTCTTATAAAGAAAGACCGGACAATCATCCGCTTCATTCGCCTTGATCTGTTCGAGCTTTTCGAACAGATTGATCCTTTGCTGCTTACGAAAGATCTTATCGACCTGCTCTAGAACGCTGCCTTGTCCAAGACCGTGCTGAACTTTCTCGATTACCGTTGTTAATGTGTCTGTCATGGTTCGACTCCCCCTCCCCGCAGCCTTCGCGCCATCAACAATACATTCGACCGCAGGCTTTGACTTCCGTCGTAGCTATCTCAATTGCTTCATCCCAATTCGAGGAAGCCGTTGGGAAACCATTATTATTATCTTACCATAAGCTCAAGTAGTAATAATAGTGCAGCAGTCATTAAATCCCTGTCGGGAAAATCATTTGGAATTGTGGCAATATTTTCAATTTGATCGCAGGCTTATCGTACCGCGGCTCCGGCACGATTTGCCTTCCGGGACTGTTCTCATCATCGGAGGCGGCATCTTCGAACGAAACCGTTTATCCCTTCTTCTCAGATAATCGCTCCATTCCGCCTTCAACCGAGCCGACTAAGTACCTTTTCCGCGGCCTGCTCTATAACTTCATCGGCCGTTTTTGCCTTCGCCAGAATAAAATAATCCTGCTTTTCGAGAAAGGCGATGAGCTGCTCTTCTTTGATCTTATTTTCATCAAAATGAATCAATGCGCTGCCGGTAAGAGGATTAGTTTCTACCGACGTTATCCCTTCCAGACCCCGTATATTTTTTTTAAAGATTGCCGCATTCTGAGGATTACCATGGACGAACGGCGTCTGAATCCTTAATCTGCCGGGCACATAATGATAATAATAATCCATACAATACAATGCTCCTTTCAAAATGCAAGATGCACACCACACTGAATCATGGTGTGAACCGGATCCCTGAACGGATGACAAAAAGTGCCTGCCGCAGCGCTGCTGCAACGATTCTCCAGGTCAAAAGTCCGGAGAATAAAAATAATACCCGATGCCAAGCGTAAACGCAAAATTGCCGTAAAGGGCGTGCTCAATCGAAACTACCAGGATCGATCTGCTCCCCAAATAGGTCGTCGCCCATAGAAGCCCGGCAGCGAACGACACGATAACGGCGACCCAGTTTCTGAAAAGAATATGGGCGAATGCAAAGAGAGCTGCGTTTGCCACGATACTTATACGCTCATGAGCAAACAGTGCGCCGTACCGGTGAAAAAAGAACGCACGATAAATGATCTCCTGCGGCACAACCGAGAGGGCAGGATAGACGATCATGATGAGCGCCCAGAGCGCAGGCTTGTGACGAAGGATCGCCAGAGCGTTGCCCGGCTCGACGAGGACCATATACAGTACGAGGCCACCCGCAATGATCGCGAAGCGCATGGACATCGTGGACCAGTTGCGGAAGCCGTTCAATCCGAGTCGGCCTCGATCGAAGGTCTTGTCGCGCAAAAGCAGGACCAAGCATGTGATGCAGACGGCCAGGAGTGCGATGATCTTGGGACGGGGGATGAGATCTCCCAAGAGGAGAAGCGGCACTCCAAGGAAAATCCCGGCCATCTCGATCCATCTCACCAGTTTCATCGGCATCATGTTCCCTCTGATCGTTCAAATAAAGCGGCACCTGTCCGAACCGATCTCAGTTAGTATTTTCAAGCCATTCTGCCCGAACCGTCCTGCCTCTGCTTGCTGCCGCACTTATCTCGGAGAGTGCAGTCGCTGCTGGATCCCGGGAAGCGTTCCTCATCATCGTTTCAAGCAGTCTTGATTACCCCCGCACGCACAGGGTCCATTCGGCTGTCATAGGATCAGTGGGATGATTGAAATTATCCGGATAGAAACTATCATTCATCATTGCGCAGACGATCCAGCCCATGCTGTCCCGATTGTTCGTGATCTTGAAGGGGCCGGGACCATATGCTGCGCCGACAAATTGACCATCCTCGGTAAGTACAAGTGTGAGCGCGGACCATTTAGGTGCCCCGTTAAATATCGTATGAGAATCACCGGCAGGCCCCCAATAGGGACGGGTTTTCCCGGGCGACCACTGACCGTGAATGCTGATGGTTCTGCAAGTCCCGGAAAAGATCGTACCTACATAGGTTAGCCCCGTGGGATCCAAGACCTTCGTATCAAGGATGACTTTAGGTGATGTGCCCAATAGTTTCGTTATATCAAGATCGGGTGCATTCAGTTCAAGTTCTTGCTTTGCAGTCATGGATACCCCCTTTGTTTTGCCGGTTTGCCGCCCTTTCAAAGAAATATGCAGCAACCAACCGTTCAAGGTTTGACCTATTGTTTTGTATGCGATTGCACTGTTTCAAACCACGCCCTGCCCCGATCACTTCGTCCCGCCGTGATCAAACCTGCCGTGCCTGAGAAAATGAGCGACTTGCCGCATCACCAGCGGATCTCTCATGATAAACGTGTGGGTGTTGGGGACGACGATGAAGTCTCGCATCTCCGGGAGCATGGCGCTCTTCACCGAGACCATACCGTCGTCAGGCCCGTTCAGGAAAGCGGAGAACACCAGATTGATGCTCAGGTTGCCTGCGATCACCCCGACGTCGATCCCGACCGGCTTCAAGCGGCTGACCGCCGACTCCGGTCCCGTGCCTATCTCCTGGCCGGCAGGGCCGGTGATCCATCGGTAGAGGGGGACCTTCATGAGCAGATCGACAAGCTCGCTCCCCTGGTTCGGCGGGGAGAGCATGACAAGCCTGCTGTCTGCGGGCACCGAATGCCGCTGAAGGTACTGACGGACGATGATGCCACCCAGGGAATGGCCGACGAAATGGATTTTTTCCGCTCTCTGCGCTTCACAGACCTGTACGGCGCGCGCAAGATGCGTTTCGGCGATCGTCTCGATCGATTTGGTTGTTGAGGGATAGGCAAGGTTGACGGTCGAATAGCCGAGGCTTTTCAGGTGTTGCTCGAGTTTTCGCATGGACTGTCTGTAGCGGCCCAGGCCGTGTAGGAGTATCACCCATGCATTCATCTCATCCTTTGCCTGATTCTCTTTGTTCACGTCGAGGTTTTTTCTCCACCCCTGTATGACCTCACCCGGTCGAGGAAAAACCGTAAGGCGGCGATGATGGTAAGGTCTTGCTGTGAAATTCCACGGTAAGCACTCTGAGTTGGCCGGAGAATTGCCCTTCTTGACGCACCGGCCCTTCTCTCCATTATTATACAATAGCATAAGAGGCAAGAGTATGCCTGGTACCTGTTTTGTGAGGATGGATACTTGGTATGGGATGCGGGGGTAAAGCTCTGCCGAAGAAAGGAGGACGTCGTTCGGCTTGAAGAGAATAAAAGGATATCGAAGGCGCAGAGGCCGTACTATGCGCCCAGGGAACGGACCTTTTCGTGACGTTTGAGGACCCGCCGGAAATGGTACCCGTAGATCGAGTACGTGATGGCAAGGGGGAGAAGCCGCGGCCGCATGAAGAGCGACCAGATAAAGAGCTTCCAGTATTGAAAACGTTCTCTCCCGATGACGCCGAGCCTCACGATAGACTTGAGCGCGGCCATGAGGTGAGAAAGCGACAGACGGTTCCGCCGTACTTCGACGGGCCGGTACTCAATGAGAAATTTCTTTACCCGGGCATAGTAGTGTTTCGGCGAGTAGATCGTATGCAGGATAGAGCGGTAGCCGGCAAGGAGTGATTCTGAACTCATCTTCGGGATAAAATTGATCGAGAAGTCCGTATTGTCGCCCGTCAATGTCTTCAAGAGCCTTCCTTCCTGCTTCATACGGCGGTACAGCTTGGTGCCCTGCGGCGCGTTGAGGAGCCCCACCATAGCCGTAACAATCCCGCTTTCCTGGATGAACCCGATAAGCCTCTCGAAGATCGTATCCGGGTCCTTGTCAAACCCCACGATAAACCCCGCCTGCACTTCGAACCCTGCCTGCTGGATTTTCCTGACACAAGCGATAAGATCGCGGTTCCGGTTCTGGAGCTTGCTGCATTCGACGAGGCTTTCTTCATTCGGCGATTCGATTCCGACAAACACCTGGTCGAACCCGGCCCTGATCATGAGGTTCATCAGTTCCTCGTCGTCGGACAGGTTGATGGAAACTTCGGTGTAGAGAATGAAGGGATGCTCTCGCCTGTTCATCCACTCGATGATGGCCGGTAAAATTTCTTTCTTGAGTTTGCCCTTGTTACCGATGAAGTTGTCGTCTACTATGAACACGCCGCCGCGCCAGCCATGGTTATACAGCGCATCGAACTCGGCAAGGATCTGCTCCGTATCCTTCGTCCTCGGCACACGGCCGAAGAGCACGGTGATGTTGCAGAAGTCACAGTCGAATGGGCACCCCCGAGAATACTGGACGCTCATGGAGGCGTACTTCCTTTTGTCCAGGAGGTCGAAGCGCGGTATGGGTGTGGAAGAGAGGTTGGCCCACTGAGGAGAGGTGTAGACGTGCCGGGCCCTTCCCCGCATCAGGTCCTCGAGAAAGAGCGGGAGCGTTATCTCGGCCTCGTTCAGGACCAGATGGTCCACGCTGCTGAACTCTTCAGGAACTGACGTGAACAGGGGGCCGCCGGCGATCATTTTCACCCCGAGCGCCTTGCACCTGCTGATTACCGATTCGGTCGACCCCCTTTGAATGGACATGGCACTCAAAAACACATAATCGGCCCAGCGCAGGTCGGCATCCGTGAGCGATTTTACATTCTTATCGATAAGACGCAGTTCCCAATCGGCAGGGAGCATTGCTGCCACCGTCAGAAGTCCAAGCGGAGGCAGGTTTGCTTTCTTGGATATGAATTTCAGGGCGTATGTGAAGCTCCAGAAGGTCTCCGGGTATTTGGGGTACACGAGCAGGATCTTCAAAAGAGCCTCAGGATTCCTTAGTATTAAAATTAGTCATGCTGCCGGGCGAACATCCGGATCGGGTACTCAGTCAATAGGTTGTCTACATGATCGGCCGGCATATTCCGGGAGACGCAAGCCATGGCGGTCATTCGTGGCCTTGCTGCGTATCATGCCCTCTTTTCTTTCGGCAAGGCACTACGGCTGATATCCTTCGCACCTTCTACAACGCCGACTAGCATATCCTTGACCGCCTTGACGGCCGTGTTGCCGATCGAAGATGCCGCATCAATCGCGCCAGTCACGGCAACCTTTGCCACTTCCTCGGCATTTCCCCCGACCTCCTTCGTGGCCTCGATCACGCCGTCCACAGCCCGCCTGGCCACCATGGCCACATCCGCGCCGATCGTTGCAGCGCCCTTGACAGCGCCCCTCACCGTCTGACCCGAAACGAAAATGATGTCTCCGCCGACGTCACTAACGCCCATGACGACCCCTTTTGCCACGCTTTTCGTGCTCAGGATGAGCCCTGTGCCGACCTCTTCCGTGGCCTGGATCGCGCCCATTATCACGTCCTTGGTCAAGCCGACCGTTTCGCCTGCAACTAAACTTGTTGCGCGAAGCGTGTTGGATACGGTGTTTCTGACGAGGCTGACGATTTCAGCCTCGATCTCGTTGATCCCCCTGAGACTGCTGATGACACCCTGCTTGACCACAAAACCTGCCTGCCCGATGGTCTGGTCTGTCTCTTTCCCCTCGGAAGTTTCCGTCATGAGCGGCCCCCTCTTTTTTATCGATTTTCATGCTATGCTTTGTGGTACTGATAACAGAAAGAACGGCTTTTTCTGGTTCATTGTTCCGAATATCCTGCCCTCCTAGCCGATCGGAACCTCTTGTTGACAGCCGAAAGAAGCGAGTTTTTCTAAGTCCGGCGCCTTGCTGCAGTCGAAAAAGTCACAGGCCCAGTAATATTTAAGGTCCTCGAGCCACAGTTTTCGGAATTGTTCGTCCCGCAGGATCTTGCTGTAGAACAGGTGCGGCGACGTAAAAAGCGATATCAGGGGACCGATCATCTCCGAGGGGTCCCGGAAACACTCCCAATCGCATTTTTTGCATGACGGCCGGTGGTCGATCTGTGCCGGGCCGAGTTCCCAGAACTTGCCGAGGTTTTCATTCCCCCGGTAGCCGCAGGGATACGTATTCCCGTCCCGGGCGTCAATGAAGAAATAATCAGTCCCTCCCCTGCAGGGATGACCGGTATGATCCCCGCCACGATGCTGCCGCATGAGGGAGAAAAGAGAGCTTCTCGGTGAAAAAATTCGTATGCGATGTCTGAATTCAGGGATGGTGTGAAAGAGCGCTTTGAAAACAAGTTCCTTTTCAGCCGGCGTATAGTGCGTGATCCCTCCGGCGGCGGTCGCTCCGTAAACGGCCTGCAGTCCGCTCCCGTCGTTCTCTTCTATACTCATCGGATAGCAGACATTGGCGATCGTAAAGCCCAGATCAACGACCAAGTTGTAGAATTTCCGAAATGCCGTCCGATAAAACGCATAGAGTTCCTCGGGGGCCGACAAAGGAGGCTGTGACAGTCCTCCGATTTTTTTATTGATCCCGAGGTTTGCTGAAGGGTACATCCCGTGGGAGTGAAAGATCGGGAGCGCCATCTCAATGCCGTCTATTACCCCGGGCAGGCCTCTCATCTGCTCATGGACGCCGGGTTCCGCGGAGTCAATGCTGATCCAGAACGTATACAGGCCGCTCTCCGCAAGCTTCTCCACAGTTTCTGTTACCCGGTTCAGGTAATCGGGTCTATCGGGGTTGGCAAAGAGGTACCCATTGGTGCCGGTCCTCGTGAACTTGATCCCCGCGGCCTTGGCATGCTTCAGCAAGTCGACGATCTCGTCAAGGTAGAGCAGGGGCTCTCCGCCGGTGAAGGAGAGCGCTTTGACCCCTCGCTGTGCGGCGGCATCGATGATCCGCTTCGCGGAATCGCGGTCCAGCTTTGACCGCCTGAAAAGCTCCGTTACCCGCATGGAGCACTGCGGGCAGCGGGCATTGCATGCATCGGTATATTGAAGAACGAGCTGCCCCGGCCCCCGGCCTTTCAGGAGCGGAAAGAACGCGGTAAATGATGCTGTTCGATCTGCCCTCTTCAGCACGTTGGCTGCGGGTCCTTTCCCGGTGATCACGGTGAAACCTCCTGGAGGTCATGATGAAGTATGGTCGAGTATACCTCGTTTGCCTGGGGACTATTGGATTCGATGAACTCTCTTGCATGACTTCCCATGATGGAAGCAGCATGGCTGTCCGTTATGAAGCGGCGCATAGCGTCGACCAGCGCAGCCGTGTTGTCGCCTTTGATAATGAAACCGGTTTTGCCGTCATCGAGCAGCTCCTTCGGTCCGCCCTGGTCGGAAACGATGACCGGAAGGCCCGACGCCTGCGCCTCAAGGACAACGTTGCCGAAGGTGTCCGTGGTGCTCGGGAAGACAAAAACATCGGCGGAGGCATAGGCCCGGGAAAGCTCCTCGCCGGACAGAAACCCCGTAAACAGGACGGGATATCCCTTCAGCTTGTCCTCGAGCTCCTTCCGATACGGGCCATCGCCGACCAGAACAAGATTGCCCGGGTCGCCGGAGTCTGCCAGGGAAAGGAACGCATTCGCGAGGAGTTCCAAATTCTTTTCCCTGGACAGCCGGCCAACGTACAGGAACTTGATCGCGCCGTCCAGCCCGTAACGGAGCCAGAGATTGGGGTCTCTTTTCCCCGGCGAAAACGCATCCGAATCGACCCATCGCGGCAGCGGCTTCACTTTGCCGGAAGCGAGCCCTTTCTCGATGAGCTGCGTGCGCGTGCTTGAGGATGGCACCATCACCTCGTCCATTGCGTTGTAGAACCATATCATGTAATTCCAGGCGGCATCCTCGAGAAAGGTATCGCCGGTCAGGCTCTTCACGTATTGGGGAATGTCGGTATGATAGGTGCCGGAGACCGGAATGTCCATGAGCTTGGCGATGAACAGGGAAAGAAGTCCCATCGTACCGGGCGTGCTTGAGTGGATTCTCGTAAAGCCCTGGCGATCGAAATAGTCGATGATGTCGAGTACCGGGGGGAAATGGAGCTTCAAATCGGGGTACTCGGGAAGGGAAAATTCCCCGATCGACTTGAAGTTCATTACGCCATTGCTGAAACCGGTATCCCGCTCGCTTGCGGTAATGACCACGAGTTCTATTTCCCGTGCTTTCGCCGTTTCGATGAGGCGCTTGATGGTGATAGCAACCCCGTTAATCTCATGCAGGGTATCGGTGAAGAGGGCGATCTTCTGGCGGCCGTTGTTGCTTGCAGGCAGAGCGAACCGCGTCGTAAGCGCCCGTACCAGGGCCTTGCTTCTGTGCTGGTGGTGGTATGCGACGTAATAGGGCGAGGCCAGAAAGTGAACGAGCCCGATGGTCCCGAGAGAATTCGCGAGCTCCAGGATGTTTATGGCCGGATATTCCCTGGTGAGACGCTCGGTATAGATAAAAAGCAGCCTGTTGACGAGATAGCTCGTCACGGCAAAGACCTTTCTGTTGACATCTTCCGAACTGATGGTCTGGAGAAACCTCGTATCGTTGAGAAGCCTCTTCGCTTCCCGGTCGAGGATCTGTTCTAACGATTTTCCATCGTGTCCGTCATATACCTCGGGGATGTTCTTTTTGATAAAGAGATTGATCTTGTCGAACAGGGATGATTTATCGCTATTGGCCCCGAACACCCGGTTCAAAAGGGCGCTGATAAAGGGGAACTGGTTTTTCTGCCGAGGTTCGATCTTTTCCTTGAAGAACCGGTATCCGATGCCGTAGATGCTGTGCGACAAGGTGAGCGCATCGCCGTCTTCGCCATCCGCCCAGACGCTTCGTTCGCGGATGGAGTTTATGAAGTCCTTGAGCGTCGCACCCTGCAGGGAGGATGTATATGCCCTGCCGATAAAGAAACCGCTATGATCATCGGACCCGCCGACAACAGCCTTTATCCACGGTTCCCTGCCCACGGGATTGATGCCATGCTTGACAGCCAGACGTTCCAACTGTTGAGGGGTAAGGGAGGTTACCAGGTCGCTGATAAGTCTGTTGTACCTTCCCGACCGCGAACCGTTTTTCACCTCAAAGGTATCGAACAGGAGAAGTGTCTTTTCGATCGTTTCAAGGGTAAGCCGCCCGTTCATGTCATACAGAAGATGGGCGAGAAAGTGGGCAATGTTGTTCTTCTGAAGATACCCGACGAGCTCATAGATATTGTTCCGGAGGTGCATGATGTCGCCGAACATGCTCTCGGTAATATCGAGCGTCACGACGTGCAGTTTGCAACCGTTGTCAGGGACAATGGTCGTTACTTCGGTGCTGATGAAGGTTCCGGGAAGGTGAGCGATCTCAAGGGCGCCGTTGATCGAGTTGTGATCACTGATGGTGACGTAATCCATGCCTTTTTTCAGGGCACTGTGGTAAATGAAATCGGGCCTCGTATAGCTTTCGGGGCAATTGAACTTGCGCAGGGTCCAACTGGTGGGCTTGTTCGAATAGCTAGAATGGACATGCAGGTCGACTTTATAAGCTCTTGACATGCTAACACAATATCGCATGAATATTACATGATCATTACTTTTCCATGAACATTTGATTAAAATGGTGTCTGTGCTTTCATCACCCAAATCGGGTCCACTATGCTAAAATGGTGGCATCGTAAGAATGAGCATTTTAAGCCAACAGGAGGTCGTATGGGCTATCTGGAGAGCTTCAACTGGGACGCGATAAAGAAAGACCTGCAGGAGGGGCTGGAGAAAAGCATGGCCGTCGTGAAGCAAGGCGCCTTCGAGGTACAGAAGAAGGCCGGGGAACTCACGGAAGAAGGGAAACGACAATACAACGTATTAAGAATCAAAGCGAGGATCCACGAAGCGATCACCGACCTCGGCGCAAAGACGTATGTGCTCCTGAGCGGTGCCAGGGCCAAAAACCCCGCTCTCGACACAGGAGTGAAGGAGATCATGGCCCGGATCCAGGACCTTGAAGCGCAGGTCGGGATACTTGAAGGCAAAAGCAGTGAAGTACGTGCCAAGACCCGCCCCAGGCCGCGCAAAAAAGCACTTAAGAAGAAATAAAGCAAAAAGAATTTTCAGCCCCAGGATCCGCCGCGTGCGCTCCGCCATTTGATAGTTTGGCTGATACCACCGTCGACGAGGTATCTACAGCAGTGAGTGATGGCTGCTCGTTAGGATGGTTGCAGTTCACTTTTGCTGCAACCGCGCTTTTACTCCCTTGCTCGCCAGGATAGGCAAAAACGCCTTCACCTTGGCATCCTTTTTCAGCTCGTCCAGTATCTCCCAATAGGACCGATTGACTTCTTCTGCGGGAATCCCGAGCTCATAGGCCAGTCTGTCAATTGCATGGACATGCTGATCATTATTTTTATCATAGAATTCCCGGTTCGTCCGCGGTGTTATCTGGTTCTGCATATTCCCTCCTCTTTGCGCAGGGCTGCCCTTTGGCGGCTCCACGGCTGCAGTCGTCATAGGCGTGAAACTGCCGTCCTCACTGATGGCGTATTGTAAGACACTGTTGATGCTGCAACTCTCCAAATGATGCGTGGAATGGACATGTGACAGTCAACGGTTACGTTTGAAACGTCTGCGCCTGAAACGGTCCCGCTGCCTTGTGTCACCAGACAAAGCTGGCTGGGGTTCTTCGGCTGTGATTTGACCTCGACTTCGTAACGACCTTCGTCAGCGACCTTCGAAGCGAACGTGAACGTGCCGTTTGTGGAGACAGCAAGATTATCCCCGCTATTGACCTGTAGCACAAGTCCTGTGCCGGACAGACCCGAGACTGTTCCGCTAATTGAATAGCCTACATTTACACTGCTACCATCCCCTCCGCCGCAGGCGGCGAGAACAACCGACATGGAAAATAGAACGATGAGAGATGCAATCATCCTCTGCATATGCAGCTATCTCCTGTTAATTATGAATGATAGTCGTCTCAACATTACTTCAATGAAATATGCTCAGCTAAAGCCCGCGGTTTCTGATAAAAGGAACAGACGATTCGACTTTCGCTCGTGCCGTTCAAGGAGACGATGGATATTGGTTACCGGTTTACCGAGACATCCCTGTCTTGGTGCCAGCCCTTTCCCCGGGACTGATAGCGCCTCAGCCACTTATAAAACCATTGCTTCGATCGATTGAGGCTAATATAGATTGTCTTCGGCGATTCCCCCTGCAGAATGTAGCGCCGAACCGCTGCTTTTCTGATTTTTTCTTCCATCATTCACTCCTGGGAACGTTCCGTCCGCTTTCCGCGAACGGCCGGCCGTTTCCAACTGCCTCACCCGCTCGGGACCCTCATGACCCTGAAGAAGCCGCCGTCCCTGTCGTTTTCGATGCGAGAAAGTCCTCTATCTTCTTGGTATCGGCACCGGTCACCTGTTTCTTGTTGACCCACATAATTGGGGTTCCTTCCACTCCCATGGTTCCGGCAACCGCCTTGTATTGGGAAAGAACCTTTTCGATGTCCTTATCCCTGCTGCCACAGCCTTTCAGCGCCGCCTTGTCGAATCCGCCGTCCATAGCGGTTGCGTAGGCCATGGCCGGGTCCTTTGCGCAGAGCACCTCCCTGGATTTCGCCGCAGACCTCGGGTGAATCTGGTCAAGCGGCAGCAGAAAGACATATCGGGTGATGTCATTCCGGTTCTTGAAGAACTCCTCCACTTTCCGGCAATAGGGGCAATCGATATCGGTGAATTCGACGACGACGTTTCTCCCGTGTCCGATCTTGATGGCTTTGTCCAGAGGCAGGATGTCGATCAGCTTCGCGGTTTCCGCCTCTTGCAACGCGCGCAATGTCTCGCGCTTTTCAGCGGTTACGTTCAAACCGCCGGCATCGAACAAATCACCTGCAATGACTTTGTGGGCAGCTGGAGCGTAATACACGATATTCGTTCCCGAGATTACTTCGTAGAGCCCCTCGATCCCGGATTCCAGGACCCTGCTGAAATTGACGCTCGGAAAGTCCTGTTTGAACGAGTCTGCAGCGGCTCTCGACTTCTCTGAGGAGCTGTCCCCGGCAGCGGCCGGTGTCTGTTCTGGTCCCCCCGTTTCTAATGCACGGCACGGCTCGGCTGCGAATCCTGCTAACAGAGCGGCCACGGCGAGCGCAGCTATCATGAACAGGCATGCTCTCCTAATCATGGATGACCTGCATGACATGATGATATCTCCTTCTCCTTTTTTTTACACCTGCGGACTAAACGTAACGCTTCAGATACTCATCGTCACAGCAGAAGATACAGAGCATGCCGTGTATAACACTGAACCAGACCCTATTCCTCGAACCGTTTGACACTATTATGCTGGAAGCGTATTACGAAATGATGATGACCGCGTTACATTCAGGTTAAAACCCTTATTAGCTTTTATCTGGCCTTCATTTTTCCATGGCCATGATGTTGCTGACAAGGCCGAAGCGGTTATCGGGCCCATGCTGTTCTTATATCGGCAGAAATTTCATATTAAATCCCCGTTCGATAAGCCAGGTAAAACCCAGAAGAAAAATAGCCAGGGACGTGGCGATCGTGACTTTTCTGAATTCAATCTTATTTTTCAGAAAAGATAATACAGGCAGCATGACGAGGAATATCATAACCTGTCCGAGCTCCACGCCAATATTAAAGGAGACCACCGAGACGAGCAGGTTCGCTTTCCCGGCTATCAGCTCCTGCAACACGCTAGCGAAGCCGAATCCATGCACGAGTCCGAATCCAAAGGTAATCAGCCAGCGGTAATCGGCTTTATTCTTAAACAGGTTTTCGAGCGCGACATAGCAAATGGAAAAAGCGATGACCGACTCAACTAGCCTGGCATTTAGGCTGACTATTTGCAGCGCCGCGAGCAGCAGCGTGATGCTGTGCGCAACGGTAAAAGCCGTGATGATCTTCAAAACTTCCCTGATCGACAGTCCGATGACAATCAGGGCCAGGAGAAACGCGATGTGGTCATAACCGGTCAGAATATGCTCGATGCCGAGCAGTACGAATTGGCCGATGCTGACCCATACTCTCTTCCTTCCGGAACTTGCCGGACCCCCTGACTCCTTTTTGCCTTTTCCATCGATGGCCTGACGTAGAACGGTTCCGTTATTATCCGGACTCCGCCCGCCTTGTGCGCGTGCAGGCGTTACTGAAGCTTTTCGTGACGCGGATGCGCCGGTTGCTATGTCTTTTTGATGTACGGAGATATTCTTCGCGTCTGAACGATCATTCAAACCGAAGTTGGTGATTGTGCCAGGGATGGTCACTTCCCAGACGGGAGCTTTGAAATCAATCGTGGTCTGGAATGCGGGTGGAGTGAAATCAAATACGCTTTGCAGGGCATCTCCCGTGGCATCGGACAAGTATCCATAGGCGAGGTTCACATGCGTGTTGTTCGTTTCTTCGAACAGTAAGGTGTAGCCGATCCTGACCTGGTTTACCGGGTCATTGAAACTGATATTTTCTATGGTGAGCCAGATTGTATAAATATTTCCGCTTCTGACCATCCTCGTAACCTTTACCGGATAGGTCTTGCTACCGACAGATAGGGAAAGCCTCTTGTTTATATAAGGTTGCAGGATATCCGTTGCGATCTGCTGCAGCTGCTCGTCGGAACTTGAATCAAGATCGTAATGTCCTGCCTTGATTTCTTTTATTTCTGCCAGCAGAGACGGGCTGAGATCTATGTTGGCAACAATTTTGTCTTTGCCAAAACACCATCTCGAGCCCCCCATAGGCAGGTTATGGGCGGAAGCGAATGTAAAAAGGAACAATACCGCCGCACCGGATAAAAATATTTTTCTCAATAGCACATGCATATACATTCCCCCTGGATAACGGCTGCCGCATGGTACACGGATACTTTGATAAAAATTTAGAATGCCGATGAAGTTACTCTCTCCGTGAACGCTGCGGTCAGATGATGATCCTGCTCTTACAACCTACGCGTCTACTTCGGAGGGAAGGACACGCCCTTCCTCGGATGTTGGGGAAACGTGCCTCTCTTTGGCCCGCAGGTACACTGTCAGGCTGGATATCACGAGAAGAAAGCTCAGCAGGGTGATGGGCGGCATGCCTCCGTTCCACTTTTCGACATGCAGCCAGCCGTCGAAGCCCATGGCAAAAAGGTGGACCGCCACGAGGGTACACGCAAGGAGAGTCAGCGTCCGCTGAAGGGCCGGCTTTATTGCGGCTGCCTTCAGGCGCCAGAAACAATAGGCGGCCAACGCTCCCATGAGCAGCACTACTTCACCTGTCAGGCTCATCTTGTCACCCTCAAAGTAACTTGCGAAATATCCCTTCGTAAGAATGCCGAGCGACAATAAGATGTGGACGAATACTAACTGTGAGCATGCATCAGTCCAGAAACGGACCGCGTCCTTCTCCGAGCGCATGAGGCCGAGGGCCGCCATAAACAGGGCCTCCACAGCTGTCATGGAGATAGATTTGTTCATGATATAGACGGGTACGTGAATCAGGGAAACATGACCGAACCCGGCATACCGAATGACTGCATAAGCTGTCGTAAACAGGAACGCTGTCAGAAATTGGTTGGCCATTTTTCATTCTCCTTTGTCGGTAGTTTCATGAAAGTCCCCTCTATGATAAATTCACTTCACCGCGCCAACGAAAGGGCACTCCGGGTCGGGAGCGAATCTGTCGCCGGAGACAAACCCGGCCACGGCGCGGCACCCTCCCTTGCAGATCTCGAGATAGTCACACGAGCGACAGGGCTCCGGGGCCCGGTCGACCCAGGTACGCAGGCGCGTGAGATGTTCCGAACCGCTCCAGAGCCGGGGCAATTCAAGAATGCTGTCCTCGTTCGTTAAAAAGGAGCAGCCTGCAAACCTGCCGTCTGAGCGGACTCCCAGCAGGACGTTGCCGGCCTCGCAGCCGTAAACCGAGAACTGCTCCATCATCGCTTTGTCCGGCCGGTGCCAGCAGAACATCGGGACGAAAGAGCAGTCGATCTTCGCCGGGATTCCGAATTGCAGGGAGAGGCCTTTGATCATTGGATGGAACCCCCGGTTCTGGGCCGGCGTTAATCGTCTTTCGAAATAGTCCAACTTTCCCCGACCCGAGGGCTTTAAGCGAAGGAGCTCCACATCAGAAAGGCCCCGCTCTTCGGCAAAGGCGAACACATCAGCCAGTTGATCTAAATTCCGGCGGGTCACGACGCAATTCACACCGACCTTGACACCCGCCTCAAGAAGCATATCCACGCCTTGCATTGCCGCTGTAAGAGCAAGAGGGTTCCGGCTTGCTTTCTCGAAACTCGCTGTGCCATCGATGCTGACATTTACCTGGCCGAACATCCGGCAATTTGCAGCGCTTTCTCTGGTCATCAAGACCCCGTTGGTAGTCAGGTTGGGGACAATGCCGCGGGAGCGCACGTAGGAAGCCAGTTCAAAAAAATCGAGTCGCTCCAGCGCTTCTCCACCACCCAGGGCCATATGGAACACGCCCATCCCGGCCAGCAGGTCGACTGCTTTGCGGAAACTTTCAGCCGACAGCTCTCCTGCATCCCTTGTTCCCGAATCCATGTAGCAGTGATTGCACTGCTGGGAACAGGCGTTCGTGACCGAAAAATGCACTTCCAGGGGGGCGGAGAGAACACGGGTTTCCGGCCCTTCCCATAGCGGACTGTGACCATAACCCAGTCCTTGCATGAAGTCCCGGTCCACATGCACCAGCGTCGGGGGATTTTCCAGGGCCAGTATCCCTCCAAACGACTCAAACCGATGCTTCACACTGCTCATACCTTCTCCTTCCCGTGACCGAGTACGGGCGCTTCAGTGGCTATCATTACGATAAAGCAATGGAACAGACCATTTGTTGATCACTGAGGGTCTTATTGTCAAAGGCTTCAATCAAGAAGCCGAAAACGAAGCGGTATGTCGACCCAGGCTGATATGATTTTGTTCCCTTCCCGGGCGGGCACGAACGACCAGTTTTGCACCGCCGTCAAAGCGGCTTGGTCCAGCATTGACGACCCCGAGCTTTTCTCAAGGCGAACGTTTTCCGGCTTTCCATTGGAATTTACGAGCACCTGTACGACGACCGTTCCCTCCACCTTCATTCGTCGGGCGACTGGCGGATACAGAGGCTTTGGATTATTGAGATAAGCGGCGTTAAAGAGGGGTCCGACCACTGCCGAGGCATTGCTGCCAGACACGGCCTCGCCTGCAATGAATGGTTCATTTGCTGTTTTCTGACCGGATGTTTCTCCTTCCCGCCCCAATACCGGTTTTTCCGCTGCGGCTGACTCAGCGGACGCTTCTTTCTTATGTAACTCCGGCGCGGATGTTTCTCCTTCCGGCTTCAATGTTGGCTTCTCCGCCAAGGCTGCCTCAGCGCGCGCTTCTTTCTGTAGTACCACCGGTGTCGCAACTTTATTTCTATTCTCCGGTCTTGCTAATTGAGGAACGACTTTTCCCTGCGAGTTGTTTTTTGCGCCATCCGCCCCCCCGGTAAGAATGCCGATCTCGATGGCAACGGGCCTACCCGGAATCGCGTACAATTGACTGACGCCGAATATGAGCGCGAACATTGCAGCATGAATAAATAAAGAAAGTTTTAGGCCGGTGAGTTGATGGTTCATTTTATCTCTTCTGTCTGCAAACTGGCCCTTTTGAAATCAAGGTTCTTTACGACATCGAGAACGTCAACAAAGGCCTGGAGATGGCTGTTTCTGTCGGCCCTGATGAGAATCGGCGTATCTTTCTGCCTCGCTTTCAGCGAATCTTTTAACCGCTCCAGGGAGACCTGTTGAGAGTTCAGATATATGTTCCCGCTGACGTCGATCTCGATGGACAGCGTTTTTACGGTCTCCGCCAGGCTCTTCGCTGCCTTGGGAAGGGCGACCGGCAGCGCACCCGTTGCGATAAAAGTGGACGTCGTCAGCACGATGGTGAGAAGCACAAGCATTACATCAACAAGCGGAATGACATTGATGTAATCAAACTCTTTCTCGTCCATTTTGTATCTCCCATTGCATCATAAGGACTTTTGCCCTTCTCACCAGAAGGTTATAAAGCACGACGGAGGGGATGGCGACAAGCAGGCCCGCTGCGGTGGCCTTCAGGGCTACGGAAAGACCAACCATGATCTTCCCGGAATCCATGAGTCCCTCTTTCCCCATGGTATAAAAGGTGAGCATGATGCCAAGCACCGTGCCGAGCAGCCCGACGTAGGGAGCATTGCTTCCTATGGTTGCAATAAAGTGAAGCTTCTCGGTAAGCACTAGTTCCAGGCTCTTGATATCGCGGTACTGGCCTATTTTCACCTTCTTGAATACCATATGCCTTTCAATAGCTATTGCGACGGCAATAACACTGAGAAGCACCATTAACCCAATGATTCCATAATCTATAGTGACCCTGAGCCATTCCATTTTTTTTCACACTCCCCCGCGAACTTTTCAGCAAAATCATCAATAATGGCGGCATAGGTGGATGGGATCACGAGCGCCCCCAAAATTGGCTTTTCATCTATCCGGTCCCGGTGCAGATTCTTAAAACACCAGTGTCATAGAGAGCTTGACGGAGCGCGGCTCCCGCCTTCAGTGCATAAAATCAGCGACCGCTGCCGAGTTGAAAACTCCAAAGGTCATCCGCTTTCAACACGCCTTTGCGTGGACACAGACCGCTAGATGTTTTTTGAGATCCCCACATAAATTGCGCGCCGGGGCAGATACTGGGGCGCAAACACCCCAATCCCGTCCCCGTCCCGGATTTCATACTTAAGATCCGTTACGTTGGTCACATCAAGCCTGCATTTAAGATCATTGCCGGGGCTCAGTTTAAAGATGTGAGTCATGCCCACGTTGAACGTTGTATAGCCCGGAAGTTCAGTCTCGTTGGCGAAGCCGCTGTAGAGTCCGCTGCCGTAAAGTGCATCGGCATACACCTTGGTACTGCCCCACTTATAGGACCCTCCGGCCGATGCAGTCCAATCCTGGTCGTGATCGAGATGGTACCAGTTGCTTTGCATATAAGCGACTTCCTCCGGACTGAACTGCCATTGCCCGGATGTCAGGCCTTTCGCCGTGGCCTGGCTCCGCGCGGCATTGCCCCAAAGAGCAAAACCGCCTTTTTCGTAGGAAGCGGTCACCTCGACGCCTCGGACGAGGGCTTTATCTCCGTTATAGGGCGAAAAGATCATTGCCGGACCGAACTGCCCCTCGTCGAGCACATTTTTCTTTATCTTGTAGTAGGCATCCACTCCGACGTGGAGATCGGGCGTGATGTCCTGATTGACGCCAATATCAAAGTAATGATAACGCTCACTTTTCACCGGGATCGCCGCGGTAACCTCCAAGGACGGGTCCACGGCGTTTGTCGTGCCGTCGAATTTCGCCACGTCGCCGGCCTGGATGAATTCCAGGGGAGGGGGCGTGAAATAGCGGCCGTAGCCCGCGTGCAGGGTCGTGGGCGATACCGGCTTGTAGACGAAATTGACGCGCGGACTGAGTTGCGATTCAGTGATGTAGGCGTCCCATAAATCAGCCCTCAAACCGTAGTTGACCGTCAGTTCCTGAGTGATGCGCCATTCATCCTGCAGGTACGCACCATACAGCCCGGCCGTTTTCTCATAGTTATCGACAATCTGGAATGGGTCCCCGAAGCCGTTCACCGTGACGGGCAGCACCGTATTCGTGGTGTTTACCGCCGCGTGCTGCACACTTAACGAGAAACCGCCCCGCACGGTATGCCGGTCGTTGATGCGGTCACTGACGTCGCATTGCAGATTGTTGGAGATGAGCTGATGGTCGGTATCCGAAGCGATCCCGTTGAAGATCACGTCACCCACCGGGTCTGGCTTGAAGGAAACATCGCTAAAACGCATCGATTGGGTCAGTTGCAGGTCGATGTTCCCCAGGATCTTCTGGTATCCCAGGATTTCGTAGTATGCCTGCTCGTACTGGTTCTCATTCAGTTTGGAGGAATCGAATGTGGTAATCGGCCCATAGGGGAATTGCGGCTCCTGACCGGCTATCGTGGGGATCTCAAAAGTGCCGTATGCGCCGCTTAGTATCAATGTCAGCCGGCTTGTGTCGTCAATCAGATACGAAAAGTTGCCGAACCCCTTGTATTGATTCGTATCATCGTGTGTCGGCCGGTAAGTAGGAGCGGGATTGGCCATGCCGAGGCTGCTGTGCAGGTAGCTGACCATCCCGTACCCGGAGAACGGGCCGCTGCTGCCACCGTATTCGACTATCGGCATGAAAGTATTGTAATCGCCGCCGTATACCGAAACAGTGCCGCCATGCAGGTTCCGGCCGCTCTTCGTCTGAATGTCGACGATCCCCGCGGTGCGGTTACCGTACTGGGCGGGCAGTATGCCGGTAATGAGCGATACGGAGTCGAGGAATGTTGTGGAAAGTTCCTGGCTGAACCCGGAAAGCCCATCCGGAAGAAGCAGACCATTGATGCGATATTGCAGGTTGGCCTCCTCGCCCCGCACGTGAAGGCGCTTGTCGAGTTCGTCCTGCGCCACGCCGGGAAAGCGATAGAATGTCTGGTCGAAAGATGCGAATTCCCCCTGTGATTGGGAATCGATCTTCTCGCTGTCAAGCGTATACGTGGTGGCCCCGAGACTGGGGGAAATCTGGGCCCGGGCGTTGTCCAGGGCCTTCTCCTGCACCGTCACCATGGGTAGCGTGACGATGCCGGCCGACGTATTCTGTCCGGTCAGGTCCCCGGCCGAAACTCTGACGCCCCACAGCAGGCATCCCATTCCCACCGACAGGCAGACGAGCCGGCAGGCCCGGAGGCCGGTTCCGCATCGCAAGAACCAGGCGAGGACATGGCAGAAAAAGTCACTCATCCTTGCTGCTCTTGCCTACGAAGCGGGGGTGGGTTCATGCGACTCTTCAGGCACCGCGCGTTCCTTGGCCTTCGCCGAACAGATAATCGCGGCCATCGTGTTGAAAAGGACCGTCATGGCCGCTCCAGCAGTGAAGAAGACCACCATATCCACGCCGATACTGCTTGAGTTCGGATTGTATCCGGTCTTGATCTTCAGGATTCGTCCTTTCATTTTCCACGCCTTCCTTCTTTGATTCTCTCTCTGTTGCAGGCAGCTCGGCGGGTCATTTACCTCGTTCTCCGCTCATCATTCGTCCCTTGGTCCGTCACAGAAGCCCCAACTTGTAATGGAACGTCTCGGCAAAAACGTCTATGATCTCAGGTCCATTCGGCTGGTATATAAAGAACAGGTAGAGGAACGCCGCAGTCATCAGCAGCGTGAGGACAGGGCTGAGCCAGCGCAGTGCCCGGGGCCGGGTCTGCCAGCACTCCCCCCTGGTCAAAAGCAGCAGCCAGAAAAGGACCGTCAGGTTGAGTCCTGCCAGCATATAGACCACCGTATCAGGTATGACGATCGGATAGCCCCCGGTCTCCAGGGAATAGAAGGTCGGCATCCTGACCGCGTTCAGCAGCAGCCATAAAACAGGCCAGATCAGAAACATTCTGATCGATTTCCAGGTAAGCCGCTTCCAGGGCTTCATCAGCAGGACCGCGGCCCAGAGCATGACGATGACTGCCCACGCAACCCATGCCCAGGCCGTTGTCTCTTTCCAGTGGCGGCTGGCCGTTTCGTAGGCAAGCTGGTCGCTCGTGGATAGTTTTTTTTTGCCGTTCCCGGCAAGGGCCTGAAAAGCAAGATAACTTTGCCTGTCATTGTCCAGGCGGTCATAGGCAAATCCCAATTCACTCAGTACTTTGTCCTTTAAAATAAAGTCGGGGTGTTCCTGCAGCAACTCCTCGAACTTCTTCACCATGATTTCATCGCCCTGATCACCGGACCGAATGGATTGATAGGTCTTGAAAGCCTCCTCTTGGCTCCCCAGCTTTTCCAGAGAGACCAGTTTCTCCTTATAAAAAAAAACCTGACGGGGGTCGGCATATTTCTTCAGGAATTCCCGGTCCCACTTAATGGCCTTCTTTATATCCACTAGGTTGTTTTCATACAGGGTACCCAGCATCTGTACGGCATAGCGGCGAGCCTCGCTTTCAGGATGCTTCCCGGCGATCTCCAGGTTGAAGGCTGCGGCCTCGGCATAGCGGCCGTTGATATACGCGTGCTGGGCCTTCTGTTTCAGCTCGTTCACTGCAGGGCTGTCCTGAGCCGCAAATCCGGCGAGTGGCAGTAGGAACAGGCTCACGAGGAGCGTCAGAATAGAGAATGGAATAAGCTTCATGCATCTCATGATGACCGTCTTCAGCGGCTGCATATCCGCTCTTGTTGTCATTTATCGACCTCTACAGTTTTTTAGAACCTGATGCTAGTCCTCTTTTATTACAATATTATTAAAATTAAATTTCTTTTCTGTTACAGCCAGGTAAAAATGTCGCGTCTGCCACTTTAATAAACGCAGACGCGACGACCGACGATCTTTACGCATACGCCATGCCTCTTCTGTCAGAATCGCTGGTAAACAACGGGCGCAAAGTTGATTCTCACGTTCGACGGGTTGCTGAACTGAAGCGGGATGCTGATCGACTGCCCGGGGGCTAGCGACTGGCCGGTCGTGCCGATGTACGGAAAACCGTTGTACATGCCGGCTCCGTTTGCCAGTATGACACCGGAGGTCAGGTTGTTCAGCACCACGTTCAGCGGGACGGACACGGTCGATGAACTGATATTGGTGACGGTCATGGTGCCCGTGGACACCCGTGCCGCGCGGCTGTAGCTGAACCCTGTGGTGGTCACGCTGAACTGCGAAGATACATCGACGGGCGAGTTGATGGTCATGGTACTGGATGCGCTTCCATGATAGTCGACATCGTTTATGAAGGCTGCGACCGAGTACGTACCCGGAGCGACAGGAGCGGTCGTTGAACCGTTGTAGGTTACCGTGATGGGAAGCCCTGCCGGGTCGGTCGCGACCGTGACGCTCCTGGGCGCGCCATTATAGCTAAAGTCCATGCTCCCGAAGAGAACAGTGGCCTCCGCTTTGGCAACGGTCAGGGTGCCGCTGGCCAGTACCGTATTCCCGGTCTGAGCTGCCTTTGCCTCTACCGCATACGTCCCGGCCGAGATCGGCCCGGCGGAGTCTCCGTTGTAGGTCACGCTTACCGGAATGCCGTCCGGAATGGTGAAGACGGTGACCTGCTTCGGCGAAGCATCGAATTTCTGATACACCCCTTCGAGCGAGACGATCGGGTAATAGGCGGGAGTGTCGGTATAGTGCGTTGCTGCCGGGGCCGCGGCCGGAGCGGGTTCGACATTGTTGTTGCTGTCCGTGGCTAAGCTGTAGAACTCGTAGTAGCCCGAGCCTTGCGGGAAGCCGAAGGCCGCCGTGTACGGAGCTGCCGTGGCAGTGGAGACCGGTGTCCACGCGCCCCAGGATGCGTTGTCCGTTGAATAGCGGTAGAAGAACTGCACCTGCGTGACCGACGTTCCGCCCGATTGCATCGTCACCTGGAGCACCGGAGCGTTGCTCCCATACTCCTTTGAGTCGAACCCGTAGCTCGGCGCCGTTGCGTCAGCCGCCCCCTCGGTGACCGGTTTGACGACGAGCGAGACCAGTTTGTTGGCGGCCCATTTCCCCTGGACGAAGGGGGTGACGTTCCAGTTGTACCAAAGGTTGGCGGTGGCTGCCGCAAGGGTCTGCGTATCGAGCGCCGCAGCGCCTAAAGCCGGCTGGGTGTTCCAGGTGATGCCGGTCTCCGTCCAGGTGTCATCGCTGCCGCCCCGCACCTCGGCCGGCAGTGCCGCTCCCGTGGCCTTCCAGTCCCAGAGCTGAAGGGAAGCGCCGGATATCGTTGCTCCGCTCGGGATGCCGGAGAGGTCGAATTTCAGCCAGGCCCGCTCGTTCCCATAGGAATTCATGCTGCTGCTCTGTATGTAGAGGTTGGTTGTGTTGTAGTTCGTTGTCGGTTTGCCGCTGGCCACCTGTGCGTCGGCGACCGGTGCGAGGTAGTACGTTCCATTGGTGACGGAGGCGGTGGCGCTCAGGGTAAGAGACGATCCGGTCGTCCCGGCCGGTATCGGATCGAGGCGGGACGAAACAGCGGAGACCGACGGCAGCTGAGCTGTGGTGGTCGCGGCGCTGTCGCAGCGGAAGCGCAGCCCGTAGCTCTCCATGGTGGGCACGCCCGAGATGAGGAGCGTGTCGCCCACGTTCCCCGGGAGGGTCTTTGCGGCATAGCCGGTCACGTCCATGATCGAAAGAGTCTGCCCGTTCTGATCGGTCACCGTGCCCGGTCCCGCCTTTTTCGCCAGGAACTGCACATAGTGGTTCTTGTAAGAGTCATTCCAGAACGCGCCGATGGACGACAGGAAGGCAGGCTTAGCGAGGCTTTCGTCGTGGCCTGCGATCCTGAACTCGACGCCGTCGGCATAGATCCCCTCCTGGTCCACGAATTCGGGATTGCCGCCGTAGAAGCTCCCCTTTCCCCAGGTCTCGATGATGTCACCCGGCCTGAGGGCGCCGGTCTTGAACCCGAGGTAGCTGCGGTAAAGCTCCTGCTCGGCCAGGCGGTTGGCGGCGTTTATGGTGCCGTCTTCATTGACGAGGTCGGCAGGAACCTGATTGCTTCCGCGGCGCGCCAGGGTCTCCGGGGTGGCGCTGAGGAGGCGGATGAATGCGTACTCATAAACCGGTTTGGTATCGTTGTCGTTCATCATCGTGACCACGGCGCGGTATCCGCCGGAGAACTCGGTGTTCAGATGGTAGCGCGGACCGCCGACACGGTAGGGGTTGCCGGCGGTGAACTGCCGCATGTAGTCCACAATGCCGTCGCGGCAGAGGACGCTTGAGGAAAGCGGGGCCGTGTCCGACCAGGTCCAGCCGGTTGGTGGATGAGCGTACATGTAGTTATTGATGGCCACCGTATAGGTGTGGTTCAGGTCGATAGGCTGGCCGTTGAACTTGACCGAGGTCGGGATGCCGTCAAAAGCAGTCACGTCCAAAGCGCTTGAGAACCCGGCATCCATGGTGGTTGCTTTCAGGAAATTGATGATCTCCTGGCCGGTCATGTTGACCCGGGTGAACGTATCGTCGTTCCAGGGGAACGTTTCGTAGATCTGCATATAGGTCACCGGGCCGGCAGGAATATCGGCGCGCACGCCGCCCCCCGCCTCCATGGCGAGGTCACACTGGCCGAATAGCTGCTCAGCCTTCCATTGCATGGCGTCGCAGATCCACTGGCCGGCGGTGTTGTTGCCGCTCCAGGGATACTCGTCGGCCGACCACCATTTCATGGTGTTATCCAGCATCAGGTTGTCCGCAGTGTAGCCGATCACTTCGTCGACCGGGTGACCGGGATGCGCAGTATTGTATTGCGCGGTCAGGCCTTCGATCAGGGTCTGCGTATCAGGATCGGGGGTAAGATCGGCGTCTCGAATCACATGCTGGGCCGATCCGGCGTAGCTGCCCGTGTCGGTCAATCGCAGCTCGCCGATGTACTTCATATAGCTGGCCGACTCCGTGAAGATCGTCTTGTAGTTGAGCATTGACGGCTGCCACACGGTGTCGGCCCAGCTGTGCCAGTGCCCGGTCACGACCGCTTCCGGAAGCTTTGCCGCGCCGTCATCGACGAGCAGCGGCGCTGCCGGATCGACGAGCGCGCTGTGGCCTATGTGAGCGGCGAGAATCACAATATTACACCCCTGATTATTGCGCAGTTCGTTCACGTAGTCGGCCAGATGGATCTTGGTGGCGTCGGTGCTGCTCCAATCGCAGGCGTCTACCTCAAGCGTGTTGGACAGCGAGGCCCCCACCTCGGATTCGGAGGTGGTATACCCGAGAATGCCGACCTTCGTGCCGCCGATGGTTACGATGTTGTACGGGGGGAAGAAGGGCTGGTGCGTCATCACGTCCCTGACGTTCACGGAAATCACCGGCACCCCCGAATTTTGGAGAGCGACCATGTTACTAATGTAAGACGCGTCTCGGACGTCGTGATTGCCGACGACCACCGCATCCATGCCGCGACCGCGCTGTTTCTGAAGTTTTGCCGAGAGCATGGTATAGAACTGCGTCATGGCGCCGTTGCCGTTCATGTCGCCGATCGGGTTCCCCTCGGAGATATCCCCCGCGTCGATCACGAGAGAATTGGGCTGCTCAGCCGTGAGCTGCAGCATCTCGGAGGCCAGGTACGCTGCGCCGCCTACATCTTCGAATGCAGGTGGATTGGTACCGTGCTCGGTCACGATCCATTTGTGAGGCGTGACGCGCGCGTGAGTATCGTTCACATGGAAGATGGTGAAACTTCCGGTAAAGTTGGCCGTGACGGTCTGGCTGACGGCGATGCCGGTTACAGTGAGAGGATTTGCCGCGCTCGTCACGAACCCGTTGGTCCCGGTCCAGTTGGTGAAGAAGTAGCTGCTGTTTGCCTTCGCGGTTACGGGAGACGCCGATGCGCCGTAATCGACGGTCTGCGTCGCGGACCCGGTGAGCGTGCCGTGGCCGTCCGTCGTAAAGGTTACGGTATAGGTCTGGATCGCGGCCGAACAGCTCGCTGCGTTCCCGCCGTTGCTCCCTGTGCATGTCCAGCTCCAGGGATGGCCGCTTCCGACGACAGCCGAAGGAGAGCCGATTGAGCAGAGGTTAGCCGGGGCCGTAGCCGCCAGAGTCTGGCCGTTGTCCGCGCCGCAGGCGCCGTTGATTGGCGTGGCGGTGAAGTTTGCAGTGATGGTCTGGCTGGTTGTGACATTGCTTACCGTCAGCGGGTTTGACGTTGAAGTGACGAAGCCGTTGGTCCCGGTCCAGTTCAGGAAGGAATACCCGCCGTTGCCCGATGCCGTGACCGGTACGGTGGAACCGCCGTAGTCAATGGTCTGCGAAGTCGTCCCACTTACGGTGCCATGGCCGTCGGTGCCGAAGGTGAGGGTGTAGGTCTGGATCGTGGCCAAACAAGCAGCAGTGCTGCCGCCGTACAGCCCGCTGCAGTTCCAGGTCCAGGGGTGGCCGTTGCCGCTGATTGCCGAGGCATTTCCTGCGGAGCAGAGGTTGACCGGTGCTGTTGCCGCCAGGCTCTGGTTGTTGTCCGTGCCGCAGACGCCGTTGACCGGCGCCACACAATAGGTATACGCCGATGCACTATTGCGAGGATTCGGCGCTCCTGCTGTGAAGTCGGCATTGTTGTTGTCCGTATCGCTGCAGCCGTTGCCCGCCCGCAGCACTGCTGTCGTGTTGCTGGGAGCCGGCGTCGGGCCGCTCCCCTCAAAATTGTTGGCTGTTGTACCAAAACCGACATAGTCCCGGACCGCAGCATTTGTGGCGCAGTTGCTGCCGCAGGAAAGAGCGGTCGTGCTGGTCACCAGCGCTACCTTGCCGGCAGTGGCGCTCATATTTATGATGCCTGTCGCGTCCGGAGCCGGCAGATTCACTGTCCCGCCGGTTCCTGCCGCTTCCTGAACCAAGTAATGCTGCCCCGGCTGAATAATGCCGCTGAGGTTGGTCACCTGCCAGCTCGTCCCCGTTGCCGACGCGTACTGGACAGACCAGCCGTTGAGGCTGACCGGTAGCGAACCGAGATTGAACAGCTCGATGAAGTCATTTTTGTAAGTTGCCCCGCTGTTCCCGCCCCCGCCGTAAACCTGGCTGATGACGATGTCGGGCGAGGCGGAAAAACCGGCCACCGGGACGATAAAAGCGAAGAACAGCGTGACGATGAAGCCAAGTATCCTTTTCATAATGCCTCCTGAAAATGGATGTATCCGTGAATTCTCATTAAGAGCAGAGGATCAGGGCGGGGGTAAAACGCGTTGATCGCAGAAGAACGCCGCTTCACCCGCCCCCTGGCCCCCTCTCACCGGTGAGGATTAATGGGACAGGGAAAACCTTAAAATACGGGGGGCCCGAAGGCCCCCAAAACTTCATCGTTCCTTATTCGCCAATCATGCGGCCATCCTTCTGCGGATGCCCGCAAGGCCCATCAGCCCGGAGCCGAGCAGCCAGGCGACTGCCGGGATCGGGGTCGGGGTAACATTCGCCTGAGACGCCATGATATTCGTGGTTGCTGCCCCATTATCGCTCAAATCAACTGTGAAGAGCGTTCCATCCGCGGTCATCAGAGGGTTAATGCCCGAGTCGTCAGCGAACAACCCGAGGGAAAAGTACTCGTGCCTGTGGACCCGCTGTTAGGCGTGTTCGCCAGAGCCAAGCTGAAGCTCAGGCTATTGCCGAAATGGATCGCTTGGTAGAACGCAACGGTCCCTACTCCTGCATTTCTGCCCGGCATGCGGAAGGAGAAGGTCAATTTGAAACATGATTGTAGCAGGCCGTCAGCCTACCGTAGTCGTAGTAGTGGCTGCCGGGGGCATACCGGGCTTGATCGCAGTCAGCTTTGAAGTCGGCTTCCTTTTCGTTGTAAAGCATCTTGACCAACAGCGTTCCGGCCCCGTTGCTGTAAACATCCCACTGCACATTGGCAGCGTACGGCGAGACGATTGCTCCGCGCCAGGGATTGGTGTTGTAGCTGTAGTTGCTGGCGTTGGGGACCTGCACGAAAACGTTCTTCAGCCCCAGAATGGAAGCGAGGGGCATGATCTCTTCTCCGTGAGTGAAGCGGAGCTTGGCGCCGTGGGAGAAATCTCCCTTGGCGACGGCGTCCACCTCATTGAACAAGTCATTTATGAGGAGCTGCGCCATCCGGAAGGTGGAAGATCCGTCCTCAGCGATCCCGGGGCCCTTCTGATAGAAGCTCTGTACGTCGTCCAGATACGACAGGACGCTCGCCTGAGCGGCAGGGATGTACTTCGAAAAATCCATATTGTCGAGTTCGTTCTGCATCGCCGGTGCGGTGGCATAGAAAGAGTACAGCTCGTTTGCGGCGTCCGAGAGGCTCTGCACCGTTGTGCTGCCATCGCCTGAAACCGTCGTCGAGTAGCTGCCGTCGCTCGTGGTGAATATGTAGCTGCCGGAATTGGTGAAAGTGTAGGTTCCATTGTCGATCTTGTCCACGAAATCCTTTGTGAACAGCATTTCCAGCACGGCGCGTGCGTTGGCAGCTGCATCCGGATCAGTCAGAATGCTATTGACCTTGGCGACCATGTTCGCATTCTTGAGGTATGCCTGATAAGTCAGGCTGTCCTGGTAGGTCTGGTAATAAGGGTCACTGGCGCTGTTCACCAGGTCGGTTTTCGCAGCGAGCTTGTGAAAATAGAGCAGGAAACGGTTCACCCCTGCCGCCTGGGCCACCGGTTTGTTCGACGGATAGGCGGTAAGGGGAGCTGACTTCAAGATCAGAGGTCCCAGGGATGGATTGTTGGTCAAGAGGGACTGAGCGAAGAAACCTGCGCTGTCCGCTACACGGTTCACTCCGGAATTGACCATGACGATCTGGCGATTGCTTGCGGGGAGCTGGGCGAAATAGGAGGGCAGCCTCTGCAGGAGCCGTGCTGCGATCTGCTGCTCTTCCATAATGCCGGTCTGGCTCAGATTGCCGTAGCCGGGAGCGGTAATCCCTGCAACGCCGACGTCTAAAAGCGCATTTGCCTGCATCATGGTCATAACATCCGGACCGAGCTGGGCTCCGAGGGGAGTGAGGGCGCCATCTGCGGCTGCCTTAAGATACATGTTGTAAACAGTCCCGTCGAAACTGGATTGGCCGCGCGACCCGTGCCGCACCACCGCTTCGGTGAAGACAGGAGTGAAACCGGCCGGCTCTGCCTCGTAACTTGCCGCGTTTTGCTGCGGCTGGTAAGGAGTGGCGGTTGTCAGATAGGCGTTTGGCCCCACCTGGTAGATCAACGCAGAGAAGCCGATAAGCGCATTGGATGGGTTGCTGAACTGAAGGGGAAAGCTGATCGAACCACCAGACAAGAGTGACAGGTTTTGATAGACATAGGGGAATCCGTTGTATTGTCCGCTGGCATTGGACAGAGTTACGCCGGAGGAGAGATTGTTCAGTGATACGGCTATCGGCCCGGTGATCGGATTCGTACCGGGGTTTGTGACGGTCATCGTGCCGGTGTACAGTTTGGATGCCCGGCTGTAAATGAACCCTGTCGTTGAAACGAGGACCTGTGGTGTAATGTCGGTTAGCTGGGACGCGGTGATGGCGGTTCCCGCAGGATTCAGATTCTGTGCATGGCCGTAAGGTTCGAAAAAGGCAACCTGAAAGGCAGTGCAGATTGAAAAGATTATTGCTACGAAAGCAACCCTGCTGACGGAGGGGTTGTCAGGCAACTTGCAGGTTTTTGTCAATGTATGCATTTATTCTCCTGAACGGGGTATGTTCGGAATGCCGGTTTTGTCTATTCACTTTTTTAAAAGGCCCCCTCTCCGGACAAGATGTACTCTGCCGGAGAGAGGGAAGATGTTTTTTCTCCTATGCCTTCACCTTTCTACGAAGGCCCCCAAAAGTTCACCGTTCCTTCTTCATCAATTATGCGGCCATCCTTCTGCGGATGCCCGCAAGGCCCATCAGCCCGGAGCCGAGCAGCCAGGCGGCTGCCGGGATCGGGGTCGCAGCCACGGCAACCTGGCTGCTCAGGTTGTTCACAACAGCACCGTTTGCATTCAGGTCAACGGTGGTTGCGAAACCATTCGTCGAATCGTTCGTGAGCAGCGGCGTGAAGCCATCTGCTCCGTAAAAGGACAGCGCGAACGAGTTATGAGCGCTTCCGGACAGATTGAGAGCAAACTGGACACTGCTGCCGAAGGTGATCTGCTGATAGTAGTCGTTCCATCCGGTGGTGTTGCTGATCGTTACCGCCCCGGGGAGCGCGCCTGTGACAGCGCCCGTTACTTGCTGGGAACCGGCGGCAAGCGTTGCATCGGAAGTGAAGTTTGAAATGACGGCGCTGGCCACGCCCGGATTGAGCCCCGGGTTGAACTGGAGCTCCAGATACCCGGTTTGACCGGAAACGGACGATGTGTTCACGTCGAAATTGTAGGAATAATCCGCGAAGGCCGACGTGGCTGCAAACATGATCACCGCAAAGACGAGAAGTTTGACAATATGACGTTTCATTTTATTTCTCCTATTCCTGTAACACGACAGGGTTAAATGTGATTGTGGCGTTAGCCGGGTTGCTGAACTGCAGCGGCACGGTGATCGAAGCTCCGGAAGCAAGACCGTTGGCCGAAACCTGTATCATCGGTTCGCCGTTGTTCGAGCCCGTTGCATTGACCAGTGTGACATTCGCGATAAGGCCGGGATCACTGCTTCCTTTTCCCGTGGCCGGTTTATTGGCGATTTTCGAAGTAAGTTTCGGGGTGGTCGTGCTGTACTGGTTATCTGCGTTGCCGATCCCCTGGAGGTTAAGGATGCCGTCCAGGACAACGTGGACGTTGCCGGTGAGGTCGGGGCCGTTATTGGTGATGGTCAGGTTGCCTGCATAAAGCTTGGTGGCACGGCTGTAAAGGAAACCGGTGCTTGTCGCGCTGACCTGCGGCGAGACGTTGGTGAAGTGGTTCAGGACGATCGTCTCGATCGGTGAAAGGGTCAACGTCGCTGCCGACTGAATAGCGGTCGTGCTCACGTTATTGACCTGGTAGGAAGTCATCGTGAGGGTTTTCCCCTCCACGTCGAAGGTCATGAATTCGAAAGCCGGCCAGGCCGTGATAACGTGCGGATAGCTCCCCGCATTTGTCATATCGGGCTGATACACAGGCGCGCCGCCGCCGCCGCTGGTGATGTGCGGGACATTCAGGGCAATCTGGTCACCGTTTGCCTGGGCGAGGGTATAGGCCCCGGTGCGGGCATAGTTGTGGCTGTGTCCGCAGTAGATCAGGTCCACACCATACTGGGTGACGAGGGGTTCGAGCACCCTCACGTTGCTGTTGTCGCCATCGCTGCCCGCGGAATAGGCTGGTTCGTGGTAGATCATGATCTTCCACGGCTTTGTGGTTGAGGCGAGGTCATTGACGACCCAGTTGTACTGGGCGGAGCCAGCAGCAAGGTTCGAGTAGTTGTCAACAACGGTGAAGTGGACCGGGCCGTAATCAAATGACCAGTACAGGTTATTGTACGCCTGGACCGTAGCCGGGTCGAAAACAGGGGTTGCGTTCTGATAAGGGAAGGGGAAATACTTGGGGAAGTAGGTGCTCTTCCCGTTGGGGTAGCTTCCGCTGTTGTCGTGGTTGCCTTTGCACCCATTGATGGGCGTATTCGCCGTGAACGCGACGACGTCAATCTTGGTCGGGTCGAACCACTGGGACGTCCAGTAGCTTTCTCCGTCGGTGCTCACCCAGTCCCCATTGTGAATAACCAAGCGCTGATAGTCTTCGTTGCCCGGCTGTGAATAAAAGCTCTTCATCGCCTGCATCAAGTTATCCAGGGCAAAGGGTTGGCTCCTTGAGTCCCCCATGCCGAGGAACCGTATCGCCGTTACGCTGTTGTCGGGCGCGGTGATGAATGATCCGGCTCCGTAGAGGCCGTTGGTCTGGTCAGCCACCTGATAGTAGTATTTCGTATTCGGCGTCAGACCGGCGATCGTATAGGCGTGCTGATTGGCGCTTCCGTACTCGGGTACCGTTACTGTCCCCATGCTGTAGGTCGTGTCGGGGCCCCAGCTGAGCACGTTCGTTGCCTCGCTGGCGTTGTCCTGCCAGAGGATCTGCATCTGAGTATTCTGCCCCGGGTAGATCATATAGGGGTGTTTCAGAATGCCGGCGAAGGCCGCCGTGCTGAACACGGTAATGGCCAGCACGAAGACCAGGCCGGACAATGCCTTTTTCGTCATGGTATTCATCTCTTCTCCTTTTTGTTTAAAAGTAATGCTGCCGGTTGTGACTCTTCTCACCCTTCTAAATTTCTTAATTAACTATTATTTCACCTCCTTTTCGCTTGCTGTCCAGCAGTTAAAGACAACTACCGCTGCTGAATGCATTGTTCTATTGATCCAGGTCTACCTGTTTTGCGTCCGTCAACAATGCGTTATCCAGGTTTGTCTCGCTCATGTCCGCCCCGTTCAGGTTCGCTCCGTCCAGGTTCGCCCAACTCAGGTTCGCCCCTTTCAGGTTTGCCTTGCTCAGGTTTGTCCCTTTCAGGTCTGCCTTGCTCAGGTCCACTCCACTAAGGTCCTGCCCCTCCAGATTCACTCCGCTCAGGTTCGTCCCGCTCAGGTTCGCCCCGCTCAGGTCCGTCCCGCTCAGGTTCGCCCCGCTCAGGTCCGTCCCATTCAGGTTTGCCCCGTCCACGTCCGCCCCTTTCAGGTTCGCCCCTTTCAGGTTCGCTTTGCTCAGGTCCGCCCCGTTCAGGTCCCGCCCCTCCAGGTTAATCCCGTTCAGGTCCGCCCCGCTCAGGTCGCACTGGGGACATTGATTGGTTGCCCTCAATCTATCCAGATCAGCCTGCTCGAAACCGTACACGACACCGCCCATTAGAAAAACGCAAAGGGTGGTCATCCCCAGCAGTGCTGCAGTCCTTCTCTTCATTTTTCTGTCTCCTCATCGAATGGAATGACTGTTTTACTAAGAGATATTTAGTTGCATATTTGTACCGCACGAATTACATCACAGTTCCTGCCGCCCTCTATTTCACCCCCTTCTCTTTGGGATGCCGCTTAGCCCTCACGAAGCGAACATAAAAAAAGCCGGGTGCTCTCTCCTGAGAGAAAGGGCAACCCGGCTATCCTCATGGGACCCGTGGCTTTCCGTCCCCATCTTGCGATGGGTTTGGCTGTAACGGCCAAGCAGTTTGCTGTGTTTGCAATCCGCTCAATATATTGACTATTTGTTTGCCGATCAGGCAAACCTCAGATTTCCTGAAACAAAAAAAGCCCGCCACGAAAGGATTCGCGGCGGGCTTCAAGGTACCCCGATCAGGGGCCAAAAAGTACCCTACGATTACGTCAGGAATAACTGTCCGGATGGAGAGCGTTACTTCCAACCGGGCAAGAGTACCTCACGACGAAGAAAGCGTACTATTTACTTCTTTTCACCACTTTATTATTCGTACGTTACAATTTGATGAAAGGATGGTTACTTTCCTGTGAATATTTGGTAATCGTCGCATCGTCAGGAAAAGGCTTCTCCAATATTTTCAATTACTCATAAAAACATCACTGCACATGATTTGAGCTTTGCGTCTTAGCGTGCCGGCGACGACAGCGGAGCCGATGCCAGGTCGAGGGCATTAGTCAGGTCGTTTGCCGCTGCGTCGCGCGAGCCCAAGGGCATCAGATTCCATCGGCGTTCGATAAGCTTCAGAATAGATGTCGTGTCGTACTCTGTGTGATCGACAAACCCTTTCTTGGCAAAGGGAGATATGATGATTGCAGGCACTCTCGCGCCAGGTCCCCAACGGTCACTCTTCGGAGGGGCCACATGGTCCCACCGGCCGCCGTTCTCGTCATAGGTGATGATGATCACGGTGTCGTTCCAATAAGGGCTTTCCTGCACGGCCTTGACGAGTTCCGCCACGTGCTGCTGGCCGAAAAGGAGCGCGGCATACCCGGGATGTTCGTTGTAGGAGCCGTTCGGCTTGATGAAGGTCACCGAGGCCAATGCGCCTTTTTTCAGGTCCGTGATAAATTCCTTCTCGTCCTTGAGATGCGTTGCCTTGGCCGGTGTGTTGTCGGCGAAATTTGCGAAATAGGCAAAAGGCTGGTGATGGAACTGAAAATCTCCGGCCGGTTTTCCGGCGAGGGCGTCGTTCCATCCGCCGGAATACCATGTCCAGGAAACGCTCTTCGCCGATAGCAGGTCTCCGATTGTCGGCTGGGTCTGAAGGGGGACAAGGTCCTTTGCGCTGTCCGGGTGAGGCTGGTTTACGGAGTAGGCGGTATTGACCACGAAGCCGTCAGGCGTTACGGCGCCGTCTTTTTCAAGGACCCCCTTCAGATCGAGTTTTACTCTCATCGAGGTCGGCGCGTCAGGCCAGACCGGTGTGCAGGCGCAGACAAGCCAAAAATGGTTTAAAAACGAGCCGCCGAAGGCCGCCTGAAAGAAATTGTCGGCGATCGTGTATTGCTTAGCCAGCCTTCCCTCGGGCAGGTCGCTGGCATCAACATAGCTCATGACGAGTCCGGGATTGTCGCTCCAGGCCGCGAACTTGTCCATTTTGCCTCCATCGATCTGGAGCTGATTCTGGTAGAAGCGATGCACGAGGTCCCCTGTTTTTTCGTTCCAGGGAACATATTGGGCCAGATCGTACGGCTTTGCCGGCATCTGCTCTGGAAAACGAAGGTCATCCACGGGAGGCTTCAGACTGGTGTCCAACGGCCGCTTGAGAGTTTTCAGCGGCTTGCCCTCCTTGTCCACCTGATTCACCGCATCTCCCGCATTCGCGAGACCGTTCGCGCCGGGAAACTTGCCGTAAAGGCCGTCAAAGCTCCAGTTCTCCTGGTAGATGACGATGACATGATTGATTTTCGACTGGAGCGCATCCGTTTTTGGGTCCGCGGCTTGCACGAACCGTGTGCAAAAAATCAGCGCCGCAGACAATGCAATAACCCTTGCGTAGCGATAGAAATTGGGCATCTCGTCCTCCTTCGTATTAGTCGTTTTTTATAGAGCGATTAGAGTTCACTTGCGTCAATGGACGCCATGGATTTGCGGCAGTTGAAGCGCCTGGCTGGCCGGCAGGACGTTACGAAGCTTTCTTCCCAACATCCGCCCCTTTTTATGGACATTGCTCCGTTGCTTCCATCAAATTATTCGAACCGCTGTACTGCTGGTAACATGCGGCTTGGCTCGCAGTCGCTGATCCGATGAAGCCCCCCGCAGATGATTTGTCCGGCGGGGTCTCACGCATGTACGAGCAGGAGATCGTTCCGCCGCAGAGCTGCCAGGCTCGGCTCCGTTCGACCCCGTTCTCATTGTTCGTTGCCACGCTCCAGGTCGAGACCGGCTCTCCCGATGACTCTCCGGATCCGCCGCAGCCGGCGAGCAGCGCGAGCACGACCAGGCCGAGAAAACAGAAGATCGCTCCTTTGACCGCGTCGTCGGCCCTTTCCCGCTGCCGCTGTTCCCTGATCGCCTTGCGCCATACCTTCCTCACGTTCATGACTTGTTCTCCTCCCTGGACACTCGCTGCCAGCTGTGAAAAAAACGAGCCCGAAGTGAGAAGCGCGCGCATCTTCCCGCTTCGGGCTTTCTGGCACCCGGCAAAGGACCTGTATCATTTGTTCTTCAATATTTCTTCGAACTGCTCCACTCGCTCGACTGTCCCGCGGGTGAACTTGATCTTGATCGAACCCGTGAACTTCTTGTCCATGAGTATCTTGACGAAATTGATGATCTGAGTCAGTTTTTCCATCGCTCCACCTTTTGCTTTTTTAGCAATTTCCGCTAGCAGCGGTTCAGGACCAGCCCCAGGATCTTCTCCTGCGGAAGATACTGGAGCGCCTTCCCGACGTCATCCATTGAGGTCTTGCCGGCCCGAACAACAATGAGGATCTTGTCGACGAGGGGCGCCATCGTCAGCACGTCTGCGCCGGTCAGGATGGGAGGCATGTCGAAAATGATATAGCGGTCGGGATAGCGCACCTTCATGCTGGGCACCAGTTCCCGCATGCGGGGAGAGCCGAGGATCTCGGCGCTTTCATGCAGCAGGCGGCCTCCGGAAATAAGCGTCATTTTCTCTATGCCGGCCCAGGTGATCAGTTCGGAAACGGGCGAGCTTCCGGCAAGGTAATCCATGAGCCCCTGTTCGCCGCCGCTGCCAAGGTATTTATGGATGCTTTGCTGTTTCAGATCGCCGTCGACGAGCATGACCGTATGCTGGAACTCCCGCGCGATCGCGATGGCGAGATTGATGGCGGTGATTGTTTTTCCCTCGCCCGGGAGCGCGCTGGTGACCATGATCGTGTTGGCACCCGACTCCCTGGTCCGCTGCAGTATCTGCGTTCGCAATATTCTGTAGGACTCCGCCTCCCTGGCGTCGTCCAGGTTCAGGAGACAACGGTTCCGGGCGAGGACCTGCGGATCCAGCTTGACCGACCGTGACTGGACGTAGGCCGGTGATATCCATCCTGCCTGTTCCCTGTCCTGTTCTGAAGCATTGTCCCGGAAAGAAGGCTGCGACTTTTTCGGTCGCCCATTTCCGTTGTTTCGCCTGATCAGGGCAACTGTTTCCTTGATCCTGTGAATCATCGGTTCACTCCTTTGCGCCGTAGCGGCGTCGTTACATGGCAGTGTGTCGCATAACACGGATCCAGAGGATATCCATATCCATCACAAAGAAATGGATAGCCAGGGCGATGATCACTATAAAGAGGAACGAAGAGACGGCGGCTATTTTCAACCGTTTCTTTTTTCGCAGTTCTTCCTCGATTGTTACGATCTCCGGGATTTCCGCCAGAACAGGGAAAGGGAATGTCCTGGCCAGATCCTCCGTCTTCCGGGCGGACCGGTCGGATGCTTCCTGGAAGGACGCGGTCCCCGCTCCGGACCCTATGCCGAGAATGAGCCCGATCAGAAGAATGGCCGGACGGTTCGGGCGTACCGGTTTTTCGGGGAGCCTTGCCGGATCGATCAGCGTGAACCGTTCGCCCATCTGCTCCTTTTCCAGGCCATGGGCCACTTTGGATTCCATGTACTTCCTCATGAGATCGTCATATTTGGCCTGGGTATTGTTCCTCTCGACCGTCAGCTTCTTGTACCCCTCCTCTACTTTGGGCGACGCTTCCAGCCTGCGCCGGTAATCCTCCTGCTTTCGGTCGAGGTCCTCGAGCTGAAGCTTGACGGACTTGATCTCGGCCCGGATGCTTGCCAGCTGAGAAGAGAGCGCGACGTATGCCGGATTGTCCGGCTTTTCCTGAACATCGGGTTCGCTCGCCCATTCCTGAAGTTTCTTCTCCAGAACAGCTATCTCGGCCTTGGTCTTGATAACGTCGGGGTATTCCTCGGAATATCGCGCTTTGAGGGCGACAAGGGCGACACGCAGCTCCTTCAGCCGGTCTTTATTCTGGTTGATCGTGTCCGGCGCCATTGTGGCCAGTTCGGTCTGGTAATAGCCCTCCTTTTCCCTGAGCGACCGGAGCTGCTCATTCAACTGGTCCCGGTTCCGCTCGTTCCAGTCGAGGGACTGCAGGTTGAACTGGAGCAGTTCAGGCAGGGCCTGATTGTGCCGCTCTTTATAAACGGCGATTTTCCTTTCCAGGTCGCCCAGCGTAGCCTGAACGGATTTCATTTCCTCATCCAGAAACCTCGTTGTTCCCTCCGTCTGCTGCCCCACGACCTTCATGTTCTCCTCGAGATAGAGGGACGCGAGGACATTCGCCACCTGCTGGACCACCTGGGGATTGTTCCCCTCGTAGGAGACCGTAAACGCGATGGTAGCAGCCGTTTTCTGTCCCGTCCGCCGGTCAATGACGTCGGCCATGATTGTCTCGAACTTAATGTCCTTCTTCCGCATGTCCTCGATGATCTCCTCCGAAGTCATCTTGTCGCGCTTGTCCGCATACAGGTTGAAGCGGTTGATGATCTCGAGAAGCCGCGCAGCGCTCATGATCCGCTGGTTGATGGTCTGCAGCCGCTGCTCTGCGTAGCTTGTCACGGCGGTCATCACATATTCCCGGGAAATCTCCTGTTCCTCGATAAGGATCGTGGACGTGGAGCGGTAGACGGGCTTCCAGATGATGAGGACCAGCACGGAAAGCAGAGGGACGCAGAGCATAGGGACGATGAGCGCCCAGCGCCGTCTTTTGATGATCTTGACGACATCCTCGATAGTCGTTATTTTGGCTTTTTCCATAAACGCTCCTGTGGTTACTTGTACTGACTCGAACTGCAGTACGGGAAGCGGGCCGTCAGGCGGATGAAGTACAGATCCCTGTACGCCGTGCCCGATACCGTGTAGTCGATCCGCGCGTGCTCGTATGACGCTTCGAGTGCCAGGTCCCTTTCGCCGCTCATTTGGAAAAGGTCATACCGGATGAGCGGAGAGAGGTTGACGCTGGTCTGGGTAAGGACGTGCTCGGAAATGTATCTGGTGTACCCAGCCGTCAGACTGACCGACAGTTCACGCGTCATCTGATGCCGGGCAGTGAACGACAAAGCTTCGCGCTCGGCCGGCGCCCTGTGACCCGAGGCAAGATAGGCCATGGTGAAATCCTGAACATAAGAAAGCCCGGCGCTCGTGTATTGCCCATTATAGTTCAGGGAAAAGTCGCCCGTTCCCGCCGTTTCGGTATTGTCCAGACGTTCCCTGACAACGATTAACTCAGTGCCGTTGGGAACCCCCTGGTTCACAAATGTTTCCGCGTCTGTACGGCGATAGCCGCCGTCCATGTGGATACTCCAGGTCTCACTGATGTCGTAGGAAAAACCGATGGTACCCGCGACATTGATGGTTCTCGAATCAGGCACGACATTCTGGCCGTAGATGAGATACTGGCTGTAACCCGTGTTAAGCATGCCTTTCACCCGGTGAAGATACGCGCCCAGATCGACGACAAGTCCGGCCTGCGCGTCATGGGTCGTGTCGCGATACTGCGGATTTTCGTAGGAGTCCCAGCCGTATTGGTACCCTGCCGTGAACGATGTTTGTTCCGTCAGCTGATATCCCGCGGACACCGAAGAGTTGATCCGCTGAAAAGGCGACGCTGCAAAAGGCAGTGTCGTCGCTGATGCAGACGTGCTTCCTCCGGCGGTATTCGAGCTGCCGGTCGGGCCTCCGCCGCCTGTACCGGTACCGCTTCCGCCACTGCCGGTACCGCCTCCGCTGCTGGTGTTTGAGAACACCATGCCAGGCTGCGGTCCGGGAAAGGCCGGCCCTGTATCCAGGCTCGGATTGAAAGTTTTTTGGTATCCTGCGCCCGCGGAGATCGAAAGCAACGGAGTGGCTGCATATCGCACGCTGCCGCTGTACTGCTGATCGGTTGCATTGAGCTCATCGTTCCGGGAATAGAGATGCCGGTCCAGGCGGAGCGACAGCATGGGATCGAGCCGTTCAGTCCTGTCGGCCCACTCAAATCCGGGCGACAGGGTGGTGATATAATCCTTTCTGACATAGTCCGCGTCAGTCGATAGCAGGATATTGCTGTTATATTCCTCCCTCACGGCCAGGGACGGAACAAAGCAGATCTCGGCTCCCCGGGCCATCGCCGTGAAGGCAAACAGGAGCAGGACCAGTGAGACGATGCGTCCGGCATTCATCACGGTACGACGACTACGTCGCCTCGCTTGAGATGGATGTTCTGCTCCAGATGCGTTCCGTCCACCACCTCATCGTAATCGAAGGGGAATATGGTGGTTTCGTTGCTACCGTGACGGAATATCCTGATCTTGCGCCCTTTGGCGAAAACGTTGAGCCCCCCGGCCGTGGCCAGGGCCTGCAGGACGTTCACGTCGACACCCAGCATGAACCGGCCCGGACTATTCACCTTGCCGATGACATAGATGATCATGCTGTTGATCTGCTTTACGTCGATGGAAAGCACGACTTCCGGGACGAAGCGCTTCAGTTTTCCCTCCATCTCCGATTTCAGTTCGAACACGGTCTTGTCCGCGGTGGGGATATCTCCGATAAGCGGGAACGAGATGAACCCGTCCGGCCTGACCACGCAGGATCTTGTCAAGGCCTCGTCCTTCCAGACGGATATATCCAGTACATCTCCCGGACCGATAAGATAGCCCTGTTCCGCGATTCCCGCCGCCGGCGACGGAGTCGGTTCGCCCAATCCCGCGGCAAGGGCCGGAGACGAGAGGCCCAGCAGTCCTGCCATTACCAGCGCCAGTATTATTCGCACCATTTTCCTTTGTTCCTCCTGACAATATTGAGAAGAGCTTAGACCGACATTAAATTCGATATTATCCGCAGATGACACAGACTCAGCAGATTAATGCAAAATTCATTGCTCCTATTTTAAATCTGCCTGAATCTTCGTATTCAGCGAATAGGTCTGGCCTGGCCATGTCTACTCTCGTTTGAGCGGAACCCCCCGGCATCAGCCGGGGGATTGCAAGTCGAGGGATTCAGATTAGCGGAGCACTGCCGCAGTCTTCTGGGCCTCATCTTTCCCGGGGAACGACACGTTCGAAGCGAGGGCTATCTTCAGATACTCCTTCGCCTTTTCCTGATTGCCGAGCTTGCTGTAGGCCATGCCGAGATGGTAGCTGAAGACCGGGTTCCCGGTGCTCCTGGACTGCGCCTTTCCCAGCCACTCCACCGCCTTCTGCACATCGCCTTTCCGGTAGTTGACCCAGCCCAGGGTGTCAAACACGGACGGTTCATCGGGCTTCAGCAATCTGGCCTTCTCGGCGAGCACAAAGGCGCGGTCAAGGTCCTTATTCCCCTTGCCGTATTCGCTCAGAAGGTAGGCCAGGTCGTTGGTCGTGGTCCAAAGCTCCGGATTGGCCTGCACCGCATGCTCCAGTTCGTTTATGGCCTTGTCCCATTTCTTCTGCCTGCCATAAAGAGAGCTCATTTTCACATAGCCTGCGGGATTCTTCGGCGCCTGGCGTTTGATGTCCTGGTACTCCCCTTCTGCCCGCCGCACGTCTCCCGCAAGCAGCAACAGGTCTCCCAGGTCGGCACGCACGTCAAGGTCCCCGGGATTCGCGTTCAGCAGCTTGCGATATTGGGCCTCGGCGCTCTTGAAATCCTTCTGTGCGGCATAGACGCGGGCCATGGCGCGGATCACCTCACGGGAGTCCGGTGCTATCTTCAATGCGTTCTGAAGAGTGTCGAAGGCCAGATTGTACTCCTTGTTCAGGAGATGGGCGCCAGCCAGGCCGACATAACCGGGGATGAACTCCTGCTGCTCGTTTATGACCGTCCGGAAAGAAGACACTGCCTGCAGGGCCTCCTGCTTCCCGAGATGAATGGTGCCCTCGATGTAGTTGGCATCCACGTTCTTCGGGCTTTCCTTGATCACCTCATCGGCGTACTTTTTCGCCTTGTCCGGTTCCTGACGGGAAAGATAGTACCCGGCCAGCGCATTCTTGGTGTGCAGGATGTTGGGATTCGCGGCATCCCGTTCCAGCTCCAGGCATTCCTGCAGCACGGCAAGCCCCTGCTCCGGGCGATTGGACCCGAAATAGACGTTGCTCAGGGCGAAGCGGATCGGGAAGCTTTTTCCATTCTGCCGGATCCCTTCTTTCAACTGCTCCTCGCCGTCGCCCGGTTTGTTCCGCGCCATATAGAACTGGGCAGCCTGAATCCAGCGTTCCTCCTTTTTGGGATCAGCCTGGAGGAACGTTTTCAGAACATCCTTTGCCTGCTGTTCCCTGCCCGACTGCCAGTAGATTGCGGCCATGCTCAGGCGATGCTGGCTCACCTCCGGTTCTATCTCGATGACCTTCTGCAGCCGGCTTATCGCATCGTCGGTCCTTTTTGTCTTGACGTAGAGATCGGCAAGGCCGAGGTGCAGGGGGACGGCCTTCTGATTTTCCTTGATGCCGTCCAGCAGGACCCGCTCGACGTTCCTCGCGTCTTCTTTTTGCACGAAGATCGAGGTCAGGAGCAGGTAGCCTTCGGGTTTATGTACGTCACGGCCGAGCACTGACTCGAAGAACCGGCGCGCCTCTTCCACCTCCTTTTTCTTCAGCAGCACCGCTCCCTTGAGGATGAGAGCGTCTTCGTTGGCTGCGTTGTTCTTCAGGACGAGTTCCGCCTTGTTCATGGCGTCATCGGTTTTGCCGCTGCCCAGGAGGAACCAGCCCAGCTGAGTCTGGGCTTCCCAGTGCCGGGGATCCAGCTCAACGGCCTTCGAGAGGCTGCCGTAGGCCCCGCGCGGGTCTCCGCTCTTCAAGGCGGTCATGCCCAGCATGTAATAGGCATCGGCATACTTGACATCGATCTGTATCGCGTTTTTAAACTCCAGACCCGCCTTTACATAGTCCCCTTTTTCATACAGGGCTTTGCCCTTATTGTAGAACTTGGCCTTCTTCTGTTCGGGCCCTCCGCAAGATACCGTGATCATCAAGGCCAACAATGCAACGATTCCCAGCAACGATCTATTCTGTAAAATGTTCATGTTCCACGCCTCCCTTTTTCCACGGCCGGGAACTAAGCCCCCTGCCATTGTTCACGATTATCGGCCCGGCTTCGCGCGAGCCGGACCGTATCACTCCCCGGAGAGGGCCCGCCTGCCGGAAGCCCTTCTCACACTCCCGCATATCCCCGCACGCTGAGGACGACCGTTGCCGCCAGCGTCGCCATCGCAAGGCCATCGAACTTTTCCCGCAGTTCATTGATCAGCACTTCGTAGCCGAAGAAGAACACGATGATCTCCACTGCCAGCAGGCCCAGGTTGAAATGCTGCGCCAGCTGGCCAGGCAAATTGGGTACGGTCACGGCAATGAAGATGATCAGAAAGTCCATGGTCGACATTCTGAAGCCTTTCGACCGTCTCGAGAACTTGACCGTGAGCATCACGAACACAGCAATGATGCCGAAGCACAGCCGGTACAGGAACAGCGCCTGTTCGCTCATCCAGGCAGCGCTCCCCTCCTCGATGCAATAGAGAACGAGAGGGACCGTCAGGTACAGCACCAGGCGCAGACCCGTCCCCAGGTATTTCTTCCGTGCAAAAAAAACCCCAAGGATCAGCACGCTGAAGCAAAAGGCCGTGATCGAGACGTACGCCGGGATCCGTGCCGGAATAAAGCAGGAGGCCACCAGGAGGAGGGGGATGAGCAGTTTCGATATGCCGAAGGAGCACCTGATGGTGTAGTTGTTTTCCCTGATCTTGCGCAGCCGGTCCCTGACCACGTTCTCCATGCCGGGAAAGCGCGGGAGCCGCAGGGCCTTGCGGTCCGCCGCGGCGAACAGGCCGACAACGGCTACGGAGAAGGCGCCGTAGCCGGCAATAAGAAGCCAGTCCGAATAATACTTGAAGAAGATGGCGGACAGGATCATCAGCGCCTGTATCACGTATATGACGAAAACCGCTTCGGAATGGGATAGCCCGAAGTTGATCAGCCGGTGATGAAAATGGTTCTTGTCCGGTTTAAAAGGCGACCTGCCCCGGCTGATCCTGTGCACCATGACGGTCAGGGTGTCGAGCACGGGCAGCCCGAGGATGATGAGCGGCAGCACCGGGCTGAGGGGAGTATTGCCCTGCGTCGTCTTGACCGCCAGCACGACTGCGGAGAACCCCAGCAGCTGGCTTCCCGTATCGCCCATGAAGAGACTGGCGGGATGGGTGTTGAACCGGAGAAATCCGAATATCGCGCCCGCCACGGCCATGGTTATGGTCAGGATCGTATTGCTGCCGTCAAGATAGGCCAGATATCCGATGCAGCAGAAGCTGAGCAGGGAGATCCCGCCCGCAAGTCCGTCAAGACCGTCGGCCAGATTCACCGCATTCGTGACGCCGACGATCGCCACCAGGGTGAGCGCGATCTTCAGCCATTCCGTCAACTGCATCTCTCCGGGCAACAGGCTGCCGAGGGAGCTGATTTTGAGCCCGCCGTAGAATATGATGACCAGGGCCGCGAGGATCTGTCCTCCGAACTTCGCCCGGTAACCGAGCCCTTTCATATCATCGATGAATCCGAAGACGACCAGGATGCCCGTTGCCACGATGAAGGCCCGTACGAACTCGTCGGCCAAGGCCCAGAGAACGATGGGGATGAAGACACCAACGGCCATGGCCAGCCCCCCGATCCGCGGCACGGGGCGTACATGGACCTTCCGGGGGTTGGGAACGTCTACAACCTGGTATCTGTCCGCGAGCCTGATCATCATGGGTATCAGGCTGACGGTGATGAATACCGAGAGAAGTAAAGCGGTTAAATATATCATTTATTGCTGCAAGCTCTTTCCCGGGATATACCCATCCAGCACCGGCACGATCTCCCTCGTGAACGACTGCAAACGATTCTCGGCATCCTCTAGCCGTTCAGATGGATACACTGGCGTTATCACCCGCACCAATGCCCCGTCCGCTCGCTGCTTTGTCAAAGAATCCCAGAATGCGTATAGTTTCAGCTGGTAAAGCTTCGTGAGAGTGCGCCCTCGCTGAGGGAACCAGTAATAGGCGAGCTCCCGCACTCCTGTTTTCTCTATAAATGCCCTGTTCACAGGCAGGGAGGATTTACCGTCAGCAAGGGAAACCGCAGCGTCGCCTTCCTCAATAAATGTCCAGCCTCCCATGGGAAGGCACGTTTCGGGCGAATGGATTGCCTCACCCTTGCGCTGATCCTGGTAATAGGCCACATAAAAATTTATAGACTTGCTCTGCGGATCGGTGAAGTTCGCAATGATGTAGTCGCTGAACATCAATGCATCGCGGAACTGCTGTTCCATGTTTTCACGCGCTCCCTTCCATTCCCCCACCTGCAGGGGGAACTGGCTGAGGGGCTTGCCGATCGCAACGTGTTGCCGAAATTCTATGGCATGAGAAAGTCCGGCCGTAAGCAAGAGAACCGCCATACTCACTATCAATGGGGGCTGCAAAAATGCTTTGTCATTCTTTGTCTTTTCAAACCGATCGGCATCTTCACCGGCAGACACCTGCGCGGCTCTTCCGCCCTTCTCTTTCGGCGGCAATTTTTTCAACACAAACATCTCGAGCAGAAAAACCGGTAAGGAAGCCATAAAAACAAGCCAGCCGGAAAAGCCGTGAAAAAAGCCTTCCGCTGCTGACGCCCCAAGCACGCTGTACAAAATGCCGGTTAGCGCGATTCTGAAACTGTTCAAGAGAATGGAGAGCGGCAGGGACGAAAGGAACAGTGCCGTTCTTTTCCAGATATGAGCTTTAAACCAGTAAGCAAGCAGGAGGCCGAAAAGCATCATCGGCAAGATATACCGCAGACCGCTGCAGGCGTCGACGACCTGAAGAAGGGTGAACCCGAGGTCGATGATGTTTCCTTCGCGATATGCGGACATTCCAGCCATATGAAGCATCCAAACCCCTAATTGCGACGAAATCATTTTGGCCCAAACGGTGACCCGCGTGTAGATAAAATTAGGGAGGGGAAACATGGCCAGCATCACCATGAATGCGAACGCAATAATTCGCATCTTTCGCCAGCCGATATGGAGCCAGACGATACCGATGATGACAAACCAGAGCGACAGATACAGAGTCGTGTATTCTCCGCCGAGTTCTCCCAACCAGTAAAACAGTACGCCCACGCCCAGCGGCGCCAGCCCCTGCCAGGAGGGGGCCGAGACAAGCCTGGCAAGCTCGACCCGTTTTTCCCAGATGATATAGAGCGCGACGAAAGGAATAAACCAGCAGTATGAGTACTCCTCGCCTGACCAAGCCGAGATCATTTGTTTGAATGTGGAATAATAAACGAGGAGGATAACAGAGGCATACAGTCCTGCTTTAAGCCAGCTCTCCGGTCTGATCGTGGTACCTTCAAAAACTTTCAATGTTCCGTTCCTCCCCAAATGCGTCCTATTCTTGCTCAGCTCTCTCTCTGGACCATCCTGAGAGGAGGCGCTGGAGTCGTTCCCGCTTCTTGTTCAGCGCCTCTTCCTCCGTTATAACCTTTCAGCATCCGGCACTCCCCCGCCCTTTACGAGCAATAACATCTCCCTAGTCAGAAGAACTGCATGATTTTCGATAGCGGTTTGACGAACGTAGTCCAGAAATAAGGCTTCAGCTCATTGGCCTCCCAGGCATAGCGGTCCATTCGATTTGCCGTAAGCCTGTTCCTGAGCGACATATTGCTTATGCCACCTGAACGCATTCTGACAAGGATCTCCGGCAGGTAAGCCGTACTGATCTTGTGCTTGACCAGGAAACGAAGCATGAGCTCGTAATCCGCAGCGGAACCAAGAGACAGCTTGAAACCGCCATATTTCTCATACATGGACCGGCGGACAAAAAAAGTCGGATGGGGAGGCATCCATCCCCAGTAGAATCTTCGTTCATGATAAGAGCCGGATATCCAGTTACGGACGATCCTCGTTTTGTCGACCGGATCGAAATAGAGCAGGTCGCCGTAACAGGAATCTATTTCCCTGTTTTCGAACACCTTCATGACTCTTTCCAGTACTTGCGGATGGGCGTAGTAATCATCGGAGTTTAAAATGCCGATCACGTCGCCGGTTGCCAGAGCGATGCCTTTATTCATGGCATCGTAGATGCCATGGTCCGGCTCGGAAATGACCTCGGCGATGTGTGGATATGACCTGACGATGCTCAGCGTGTCGTCGGTTGACGCTCCGTCGATAATGATGTGTTCGGCTTGGTTCCCCTGATCTTCGACGCTGTCCAGGCAGTCTTTGATAGTGGAACCGCTGTTGAAGGAAGCCGTTATAATTGATATTTTTTTTCTCATCGTCATATGAGCCACAGTGCGATTCGAAACGGCAGGAAGCTTTA
>Ga0335079_10000310_pt1 | contig 56220 bp, 50 predicted proteins | sample Lox_Sample_33_FD_206719 | JGI IMG/M metagenome (GOLD analysis project Ga0335079, IMG submission 206719) | Soil microbial communities from Loxahatchee National Wildlife Refuge, Florida, United States - Lox_Sample_3.3 | ecosystem: Environmental > Terrestrial > Soil > Wetlands | place: USA...
ATCCGTATTCCTCATTCAATACGATATTGGAAATCTCGGCTTGATGGCGAAGCAGGTTCAACGTCTTCTGAATCAGTAGATTGATGTCGATCAGTTCTTTTTTGATCCCCCGTTTCCGGGCAAAATCCAGCAAGTTTCTCACAATGTCCCGCGACCGCATCGCTTCGCTTTCAATGATTTTCAAATCCTTCTTGTGAGGATTATGTTCGTCCATGTCGTCGAGCATGAGAGCCGTAAACCCCAAAATGCTCGTGAGGGGATTGTTAATTTCGTGCGCCACGTTGGTGGCCAATTCCCCGATGGAAGCCAACTTGGCCGATTGGATCAATTGCTGTGTTTGGCTTCCTTTGAGTTCCTCCATTTGCTGCTGGAGGGTCTTGTACAGACGAGCATTCTCGATCGACACGCCGGCCTGCCGCGCGATGATCTCCAGCAATTTTAGGTCTGCCGGAAAGAAACTGTTTCCCGATCGCTTGTGGCCCAAAAGGATCAGTCCGCATAATTGGTCCTTGGTAAAAATGGGCACGGCAATGGCGATGTGAAGATCTTTCATGGCCGAGAACAGGTTCGCCCTTGTCCCTTCGTCGATTGACACGATCATGTGGGTTGTTTCGATCAACTCTTCCTGAAGAAGGACTTCCCTTTTCGTGGGCATCTTCAGATAATGCACCGGAGAGTCGGAGGCATAGTACTGGATCAGAGGATGATTCTTAAGAAACGGGATCGCCTCCACGGCACCTTCTCCATTGGTGGCCACCGACAATTCTTCCGAATCGGTCATGACCGCTAGAATGGCATGATCCGTTCGGAATGCCTCACAGAGTTGTTGGGTGATGCTTTTAAGAAGACTGTCCAAATCTTTAACCATGCTAAAGGTTTCGCTCAACTCGCCCAACAGGCGCTGAGGGTCCAGTTCTCCTCTGAAAAAGATCTTTTCGGTCGTTCTCTGAAATGATTTTTTCAAAGGTTCGAAACCCAAGGCGATCAGGAGAGAACCGATCACGAGGCTGGTCATATAGCCCGTTTTGTCTTGAAAAAACCTCTGAGCAAGAAGGATCAGCATCGTATAAAGCACCAGTGTGCTGACCAAGAGAAGGGAGTACACAATTGTGCGGCTCAGGATGAGGCGGATGTCCATCAAGCGGTGTTTAATGATCGCGTAGGAAATGAAGCCGATCATGAACAGTGAAAAATGGGGGCCCAGCCACATCAGGCTCGTGTCCCCGATCCAGGGAAGCCATAGGTTGAAGTAGCTGCCGAACATCGCCGCGATACCGGTTCCGGCTACCACATAACGGATCTGGGTTCTCTGTCGCCCTGAAGACTTACGATATCGGGTCAGGAGATGGAGAAAACCCCATCCCATGAGGAGAGAAAAGCCGATGGTGTAAAAAAGGTAGCTGGACCTGATAAAAACAACCTGCACCTCGTGGCCCGTTCGTGTAAAGGATTGAATCAGAAGGTTTGGCATGAACAGGCCTGCCGATACCAGAATCGGAAAGCCGATGCTTAATAACCTGGCCGGCAGGACTGAAGAGGCGATGGCCGTCGGGCTCGGGAAGATTCTTGCAAATTGAAAAAAGAATGTCGCGATAAAGGCACCCGCAACGTAGGTAAAGTAAAACCAAACGAGGGAGGAGGGATTATTTTCAAGCGTAAACATTCCATGGCCGAACGCCCATGCGGCTACCGAAAGCACCGCAGCCGCGTAAGAACGCGTGATGGGGTTCTTCCCGCCGCGACTGTAGACAATGAGGGAAAGGGTTAGATTGAGCGCGGCGGTTACGAATAGTATGATCGTTTTCGTTTCCAAGGGGTTCCATCCTGTTCAGGAAAAAACGAAAACAGCCTCTCAAGCTTCAACAATTTTAATCATATCACAAAGAAGCCTGTTTGAGTAGAACGAGGCGTCGTGATGTTGACATTGTGAAGATACATTGTACACTTATAAAAAGACGTTCACTTGGGTTCCATTGGATATGAAGTCCCTGATCAGCACATTCAGAGATTTGATTCTTCACCTTATGCCCCGATCGGTTGTGCAACTTCTGGTCGGATCGGTGGATTTCGTATTCGTTGTCCATCCCAGGTACCCTTCCGATGTCTGTCGAAAATATCCTTTTCTTCGCTTTGCTCCGATTTGGCTTATTGAGACCTTTTCACGTCACCTTTGGCCGGTACTGGGTCCGTCTATCTCGGGCATTAAAACCCGGGAGGGCCGGCCGATGAAGGGTCGTGTCGTTTTTTGTCCGTTGACGGCGGAGCAGATGTTCAATGACCTTGGGAAGGCCCGAAGACGTATTGTTCAATCAACCCGGCTGGGTGAAAAACTGGGGCCTAATGTGATTGGACTGGGTGCCCTATCTGCATCGGTCATGCGCGCAAAATGGGAAGCCCTAGACGGAATCAAAGCGCTAATCACAAGTGGCAGTATTTTCACGTCCGTCTTGCTCAGACAGGCGGCGGAATCATTGGCCAGGAGAGCAGGATTAGAATTGAAAGATTGTACTGTCGCCGTTGTAGGGGCGGCAGGTTTGGTCGGGTCACTGACGAGCAAATTGTTGGCCGAAAGAGTTGGGAGGCTTATTCTTGTGGATCGTCGACTTAAGATACTGAATGAGCTGGGGGAAGCGATCTCGAAACAGGTCAAAGCTCCGATCCTCTTGGCCAAAGAACTTTCTCCCATGCACAAGGCAGACCTCATTGTGGCTGCGACTAATGCCGTTTCGGCCGTTTTAAACCCGGCGGACCTTCCATCGGGGACTCTGATTATTGACGACAGTCGACCGACCAGCACCCCCTTGGATCTAATGGAACAGCGGCGAGATGTGGTCGTAGTGGAAGGCGGGGTTGGAAGGCTTCCCGGTATGCAATGCTCTTTCGATTTTGGGCTTCTTCACAAGGATGAGGTGTTCGGTTGTTTGGGTGAGACGATTCTGCTCTGTTGGGATGGGATGTATGAACATCGACATCTTGAAGGTAAAAAGGATCTTGAACTGGCCTTAGAGTTGGAAAAACTCGCTCTAGAAATAGGGTTTGATCTGGCGGAGTTCCAATGGCAAGGTCGTGCGATCCATTCTTCCCAATTCGATACCATTCGAGCTGCCCGCTCAAAAGATCCACATCCCGTTACATAGTTTGATTTTTAGTTTAAATCCTGTAGGGACGATTGCCTCGACTGGCCGCATTGTCTTCATGCGGTGTCTTTTATTGAAAGTCCTGCGAATCAAACGCCTGGTTTCAGGAGAAATATCTTGACAATAGATTGGCCAATGGTTACAATAAGATCAAACAGGTGCGACTTCAAAATGGTTTGAAAACAAACGGGTGTCGTTAAGAGGTTACCCGCTCTTCTTGTAATGAAAACAACGCACCGTAGTACTGACTTAGGTGCCCCTGAGGTGTCTAATGCTGGGTGGCGAAGGTTAAGGAGGTCCGATGTTCGAACGGTTTACAGATAAGGGGCGGAAAATAATCATCTTGGCGCGGGAAGAAGCGGAGCGCCATCAAAATGATTATCTGGGGACGGAACATCTGGCCCTGGCCATTTTACGAGAAACGGACGGAATCGCGCTGGCGATTTTGAAGAAGATGGGGCTTTCCCCCGAGCAAGTTCGTCTGGAAATTGAACGGAACCTGCCCAGTGGGGGCAGCACGATGACCTTCGGTGAAATTCCATTTACACCCCGTGTAAAGAAGGTCATCGAATTTGCGGTTGAAGAGGCCCGATTACTGGGCCATAACCATATCGGAAGCGAACATCTGCTTCTGGGACTTCTCCGCGAAGAAGAAGGGATCGGCGGGAAGATTCTTCGAAGTCTGGGAGCGAATTTGCTCACGGCACGTCAACTCACGGTTAATTTTCTTCGGAAATCCGTTCCCCGCGAACGTGAAAAGAAGAGCAATACTCCCGCCTTGGAAGAGTTCGGCAGGGACTTGACTCAATTGGCCAGTGAAGGAGCGTTGGATCCGGTGATCGGGCGGGCCGATGAGATTGAACGCGTTCTACAGATCTTGTGTCGGCGGACGAAAAACAATCCGGCCTTGATCGGGGAGTCCGGTGTGGGCAAAACCGCGATCGTCGAAGGTCTGGCCCAGCGAATTGTTTCGACGGAAGTGCCGGACAACCTTCTGAACCGGCGCGTCATTGCTTTGGATCTGGGTTCCTTGGTGGCGGGAACCAAGTATCGAGGACAGTTTGAGGAACGATTGAAAGTGGTCATGAAGGAAATCGTTCAGGCCGGGAACATTATTATTTTCATCGATGAACTCCACACGTTGGTCGGCGCCGGCGCGGCCGAAGGTTCCATCGACGCATCCAATATGCTCAAGCCCGCTCTGGCGCGGGGCGAGATTCAATGCATCGGCGCGACGACGCTGGACGAGTACCGTAAACATATCGAGAAGGACGGGGCCCTGAAGCGGCGGTTTCAGCCGATCTTCGTTCAACCTCCAAGCGCTGAGGAAACGATCAAGATCATCAAAGGACTTCGGGATCGGTATGAAGAACATCATGGCGTTGAAATCACGGAAGAAGCCATCGTGGAAGCCGTGCGCCTTGCGGACCGTTATATTACAGATCGGTTCATGCCGGACAAGGCGATCGATGTGATTGACGAAACCGGTTCAAGGGCCAAAATGAAGAGTTATTCGCTGCCCGAAGAGCTGAAAGCATTGGAGCAGGAATTGAAGCGGGTCACTCGCGATAAGGAGCTGGCCGTGACGCTTCAAAATTTTGAAGAGGCCGTTAAGCTTCGCGAAGAAGAGGAGCGGCATAAACGGTTGCTTGAAGAGGCCAAGCGGGAGTGGAAGAAAAGCCAGGAAAAAAATCGGCCTGTGATCTCGAAAGAGGATGTGGGATATGTTGTATCGAAAATGACCGGAATTCCCTTGTACAAATTAGAAGAAGCGGAATCTCAAAAGCTTCTCCATATGGAGGAAGAGCTTCACAAGCGCATTGTGGGACAAGAGGAAGCCATCGCGGCGGTCTGTCGCGCCATCCGGCGTTCTCGGGCCGGGTTGAAAGAGGCCAAGAGACCGATTGGATCATTCATATTCCTGGGTCCGACCGGTGTGGGTAAAACCGAGTTGGCCAAGGCGTTGGCAGAGTTCTTGTTTGATGATGAGAACGCTCTGATCCGTATCGATATGTCGGAATATATGGAGAAGTTTACTGGTTCTCGACTTGTGGGGGCCCCGCCGGGATATGTGGGATACGAAGAGGGGGGGCAATTGACTGAAACGGTTCGCCGGCGGCCTTATTCCGTCGTCTTGTTCGACGAGATTGAAAAGGCCCATCCGGAAATTTTCCATATGCTGCTTCAGGTTTTGGAAGACGGCTGTTTGACCGACAGCCTCGGCCGCAAGATCGACTTTAAAAATTCCGTGCTGATCATGACCTCCAATCTTGGAACCAAATTGATCCATAAAGGTGCCACGCTGGGCTTTCAGAAAGATGCCGATGAAGAAAAGCGTGTTCGCATGAAGGAGGACGTCCTTACCGAACTGAAAAAGGGCTTCAACCCGGAGTTTCTCAATCGAATCGATGAAGTGGTGGTCTTCCACCCCTTGGAAAAGCAACACCTTATTAAAATTGTGGATATCCTGATTGAAGAGGTCAATCAACGGCTTTCGGATCGCGGGATTCAACTGGACGTGACGGCCGAGGTCAAAGCATGGCTGACCAAAGAAGGATACGAGCCTGCTTACGGAGCGCGACCGATGCGCCGGGTTATCCAGAAAAGCATCGGCGATCCGTTGTCCGAGGAACTGCTTAAGGGGCGCTTTAAAGACGCTAAACGGATTAAAGTGATCCTCAAAGACAATATGCTTGCCTTTGTAGAAGACGAAGTTATGGCGGAGGTCTGATCGACTGAGTCAGCGCATCACTGAGGAGTTAGGCGTCCCATGGGGTGAAGATGCATCATGAGCATCATTCATGAGGCTCTGAAGAAAGCGAGTCGGGATGAGGCTCCGGAGCCCCGGATTGAAACACCGCGACGAGTTCTGTTTTCCACCGCCTCCAGATTCCCTCCACACGTCAACCTTATCGGGATCGGTATTCTGGTCTGTTTGATAGGTTCCGCCTATCTCGTGTATGTCGAACGCGAAGCCCTAAGACGTGTCTTTGTTAAAAAGGGGATTGCAAAAACCTCAAACGTGGAGCTACCCCTAGATATTCCCGCTTCATCGGTCGCATCCAAAACACAAGGGATCGGTTCTAAAACGTTGTCCCGTCAGCAATCCGTTGCCACCGGAGATTCGGCCGAGGCCCATGAGAAAAAGGGCGCAGATTATCTTGAAAAGGGAAAATTGAGGGATGCGGAACGGGAATTTTTATTGGCGGAGTCCTTAGATCCACGTTCGTCGGTGATTCAAAACAATCTCGGTTTCGTAATGAAGAGGGAAGGGCGCGATGGGGACGCCGAATCCCGTTACCGTACCGCCTTGCAAATGGATCCCGAGAACGTTCAAGCCATGAATAATCTTGGGCTGCTTTATCAAGAGCAGAATCGTTTGGAAGAAGCTAAACGTCTTTTTCAAGAGGCGGTTCAGGCCCAGCCCAATTTTCCGGATTCCCATCTGAATTATGCGATCCTGCTTGAGCGGGCTGGCTATATTGAAGAATCCAAACAACATTACCGATCGTTTCTGGTTTTGGCCTCCCCTCAACAGGAGCAAGCCGTTCAGCTGGTCAAAAAACATCTCAATCATTTGCCCTAGCTTCTTTATAGAAGGACTCCGTTTCACGGTCGGGGTTGCTTGCCAACCTGCTCTTGCAAGCGGACGCCCTCAAGATTCAGATCGATCGAGGGGTTCATAAGAAGGAGAGTGCGTGCTTTTCTTAGGAATTGAAACATCATGTGATGAAACCGCCGCTGCTGTTGTAGAAGATGGCCGTAAAGTATTGTCCAATGTTTTGCATTCGCAGGAACAGATCCATCGGAAATACGGAGGGGTGGTTCCGGAGTTGGCTTCTCGTCAGCATGTCGCCGTCATCTCCGACGTGGTTTGTACCGCTTTGGAAAAGGCCGGAGTCGAGTTGCGCGATCTTTCCGGAATCGCGGTTACCCAGGGGCCCGGGTTAATGGGGGCGTTGCTGGTGGGTGTCTCGTTCGGGAAGGCGTTAGCCTACCGCCATAACCTGAAACTGATCGGCGTGAATCACCTGGAAGGCCATATTGCAGCTGTCCGCTTGGAAAACCGGTCCATTGAACTGCCCGCCGTGGCCTTGGTGGTCTCAGGGGGACATACCAATATTTATTTTGTCCCGGCCGACGGTCCTTTGGAATTAGTGGGACAGACCATTGACGATGCCGCGGGCGAGGCTTTTGACAAGGGAGCCAAGATGTTGGGGTTGTCATATCCGGGAGGGCCGGAGATTGATCGGATATCCAAGACGGGTGATCCGACCCGAATCAATTTTCCAAGACCTTATCTCAAGAACGATTCATTGGACATGAGCTTCAGCGGGTTGAAAACGTCACTTCGTTATTATTTGGAACGATCAAGTTTTCCGCATGCATGCGGCCAGCAGAATGTCCCGGACTTTGCGGCGGCTTTTCAGGAGGCCATTGTGGATGTCCTGGTTGAAAAAACGATCAAAGCGGCGGATCGATACGGGGTGTCATCCGTGTGTGTGACGGGGGGTGTGGCCGCGAACACCGTTCTCCGTGGACGATTGGCGGGCGTTTGCAAGGAACGAGGACGATCGCTTTACATTCCCAATCCGACCTATTGTACGGATAATGGGGCGATGATCGCTGCGGCCGGGTATTTTCATTTCCATCGGCGGCGGGAGGCGCCGGGCTTAGCCTTAAGCCCGCGGACGGCTCCGCCCATGACCGGGTTGGGGTTTATTGGTGTTTAACGTGGATGCGGGGAGCAAAAGTAAAGGTGTGAGAATAAAGACCGAAGAAGTTGTAATTCAGCTCCCATGCGGTTGAGATGGTCATGTCCGTCGAGGATCGATTAATCTCGATATCCTGATCCGTAAGTTCGATGTCCAATTCATGCGCCTTTGCAATAATGGACCGACGGATCTCTTCATCGGAGGTCAATTGTCCTGTGTGGGCTTTTTCCGCCAGAAAATCGTTCATTTCGTAGGCGTTGATCCAATAGGGGGCCAACTCAAAGCCGAGGTAAACGCCGACTCCAAGAACGGTCAGAAAAAGGAGAAGACCGATCCGAAGTTTTCCTGGGGAATGACGGTATAAGAATTCCATAAAAACATATTACCACTTTTAGGGCGCTTTTGCGTACACGTCCATTTTCATCAAGGCCGTTAATTTCCTTGACAAAGCGTCCCGTGATCTCTATAATTTGTAAGTTTTATTACGGTGTTAGATGAAGATTCATCGATCGGATATACCCAACGAGGGGTTTGATCTTGACTGCCAAGCGGATCCCTCGACGCTGGCTCTGAACGATTCCGGCGTCGAGTTTGCGGATTCCATTCATATTCGGGCCCGGCTCGTTCTGATGGATCACGCGGTCCATGTTTCGGGGGAAGCCAAAGCCTGCGCGAAGCTTCAATGCGTACGGTGCCTGGAGGCGCTTTCCTATCCGGTCCGTTCCTCCTTCGAAATTACACTCGTGCCGAAGGAATCGAAGACCGACCGGCCATCGGGTGAATGGCATGAACTGCAGGAAAAAGAACTGGATGAGTACTTCTATTCGGACGACACCATCGATCTGACGGATTTGGTCAGAGAACAAGTCTTACTGTCCCTGCCGACATACCCGTTATGTCGGCCCCATTGTCGTGGACTCTGTCCTCAGTGCGGTCTGGACTTGAACCGCGGATCTTGTCGCTGTGCGGTGGAGGATCTTCATCGTCCGATGACCCCTTTACAGGAGAAACTGAAAAAGATCATCAAAAAATAATGTGAGGTTAATCCCATATGGCACATCCGAAACACAAAATTTCCAAATCCCGAAGAGACAAGCGACGGACCCACAAAAAGCTGCGGGCACCCAGCCTTGTTCCCTGCCCGCAATGTCGTGAACCCAAGCGACCCCATTTTGTTTGCCTGAATTGCGGAACCTACAAGGGACAGACGATCATTGCGATCAAAGAGTCCTAGTCGAAACGAGACAACGGAAAAGGTCCGAACTTCCGGGGTGCCGGAGCGGTGAAGGCGATGACAATGAAAATGGCCGTCGATGCGATGGGCGGAGATGACGCGCCCGGACCGATTGTTGAAGGGGCCGTCTTGGCCGCGCGGGAATACGGGGTCGGTGTTTTTCTGGTCGGTGATTCCACCGTCCTGGGGGAAGAGTTGGGCCGTCACGCCGTTGCGGGTCTCGATATCTCCATCGTGCACGCGGCTCAAAAAGTCGAAATGGATGAGGCCCCGTCCTTGGTGATCCGCCGAAAACGCGAGTCATCGATTTGGGTGGCGACCGAGCTGGTCCGGAAAGGCGAGGCCGTCGCCGTGATCAGCGCGGGAAACAGCGGCGCCACAATGGCGACGGCCCTTTTTATTCTCGGCCCTCTGAAGGGGGTGGAGCGACCCGCGATCGCCATTGTGTTACCTACCCTGCTGGGGCACTCCATTCTACTCGACGTCGGCGCGAATGTCGATTGCAAGCCCCTCAACTTGTTTCAGTTCGCGACCATGGGACATGAGTACGCCGAGTGGGTTTTGCAAAAGTCGCATCCTAAAATCGGTTTGCTCGGCATCGGTGAGGAAGATTCCAAGGGGAATGAGGTGACCAAAGAGGCGTTTAAAATCCTAAAAGCAAGCCCCATGAATTTCATCGGCAACGTCGAGGGCAGGGACGTTTATTCCGGTATGGCGGATGTCATCGTATGCGACGGTTTCATCGGCAACGTCGCCCTGAAAATCAGTGAGGGGCTTGCAGATGTTTTTGGAAAGCTCCTGAAGCGCGAAATCGCGGCCGTGTGGGGTGGCAAACTTGGTTATTTCTTTCTCCGCACCGCTTTTCAGCGGTTCAGGCGACGGATGGATTACGCCGAGTACGGTGGCGCCCCGCTGCTGGGTGTGAACGGAATCTCGGTCATCTGCCATGGACGGTCGTCCGCGAAGGCCATCAAGAACGCCCTGCGCGTGGCCAAGACCCAGGCCGAAGGTCGGGTGAATGAGCGGATTCAGAAAGATATCGAAGAGAGCATGACCATCTACAGCAAAGTTCACGAAGAGTACCTCCAATCCCAAAGACGAGACTGAATGCGAACCCGAATCATCGGCACCGGCTCCTACCTTCCCAAGCGGATTATGACGAACCGGGATCTGGAACGCCTCGTGGATACGACCGAAAACTGGATTCTGGAGAGGACGGGCATCCGGGAACGGCGGATCGCGGATGAAAGCGAAGCGGCGTCCGACTTGGCGATTCCTGCGGCCCGCCGGGCCCAGGAGATGGCCCGGCTCAATGAAAAGGATCTGGATCTGATCATGGTGGCGACCGCCACGCCCGACATGTTCTTTCCATCAACGGCCTGTCTTGTTCAAGACCGGCTTGGAGCGCATCAGGCGGCGGCCTTTGATCTTTCCGCGGCCTGCTCCGGATTTCTGTACGCCCTTTCCGTTGCCGATCAGTATATCCGAAACGGGGTTTATAAAAATGTGCTCATCATCGGAAGTGAGGTGATGTCCCGAATCATCGACTGGACCGACCGCAACACCTGCGTCCTGTTCGGAGACGGCGCCGGGGCAGCCGTTTTGCAGCGAACGAAAGGGGAGCACGGGGTTCTGTCAACCCATCTCCATTCCGACGGCCGGTTGTGGAACCTTATCCAGGTGCCGGGCGGGGGCTCGCGCCTCCCGCCGTCTCCATCGATGCTGGCCGACCGGAAACCGTACATCAAAATGAAGGGCAATGAAACCTTTAAAGTGGCGGTCCGGACCTTGGAAGAAGCGGTGTATGAAACCCTCAAAAGCGCGCATGTGCAACCCTCCGAACTTTCCCTGTTGATTCCCCACCAAGCCAACATCCGGATCATTAAGGCCGTGGCTCAACGGCTGGGTCTGCCGATGGAAAAGGTGGTGCTCAATGTGGACCGCTACGGCAATACGTCGGCCGCGTCGATTCCGATCGCCCTGGATGAAGCGGTTCGCCAGGCCCGGGTCAAGGACGGGGATCTGTTGCTCTTCGAGGCCTTCGGGGCCGGCTTAACATGGGCCTCGGCCCTTGTTCGGTGGTAGGTGATCCTAGCGACACGACGAAGATCCTCCTCGGCGGCGGCAACCCGGTGGACGAATTCCCACTAACCTGTTTATCCACTCCATTTTGAGCGAAGTGAGGATATTTTTTTGTTGACTTCGAGATACGATTTAAGCAATATCTGAATACTTCGACGATGACGGTCGCTTTTTTGTTTCCAGGCCAGGGTTCTCAATATGTCGGAATGGGCGAGAAATTGTTCGCGGCGTCCGATGTGGCCCGACAGGTTTACCGCACGGCTCAGGAGGTGCTGAAGTTTGATATCGCGACGGTTTGTCATGAGGGTCCCGCCGACCGCTTGAATTTGACCGAGCACACGCAGCCGGCGATTCTCACGACCAGCATCGCGGCGTGGAGGATGGCGCAGGAGAGGGGCCTCTCGGCGTCCACGCTGGCCGGACACAGCCTCGGCGAGTATACCGCGCTGGTGGCGGCCGGCGGCTTGGCGTTTTCCGATGCCGTAACCCTGGTCCAGAAGCGGGGGCGGTATATGCAGGAGGCTGTTCCGGAGGGGAGCGGGGCGATGGCCGCCATCCTGGGCTTGGATCGAGGGACGGTGGAAGAAATCTGCAAGGCGGCTTCAGGCCACGGCGTCGTTTCGGCGGCCAATATCAATTCCCGGGTTCAGATCGTCATCGGCGGAAACCGTCCCGCCGTCGAGGCGGCCATGGCGTTGGCCAAAGAGAGAGGTGCGAAACGGATCGTGCCGTTGGCCGTCAGCGTTCCTTCCCATTGTGCCTTGATGAAACCGGCGGCTGAACGGCTGGCCCGGGACCTCGACGGCGTGAAGTTTCTTCCGCTGCAGGTTCCGGTCGTGACGAATGTGGAGGCCGCGCCGATCGTGTCCGGTGACCTGGCGAAGAAGGCGTTGGTCCGGCAATTGGTGTCTCCCGTTCTCTGGGTCGACACCGTTGAACGCATGATTCAAGAAGGGGTTACTGCGTTTGTGGAGATCGGACCCGGCACGGTGTTATCCGGTCTGGTCAAACGGATCGACAGAAACGTGAAAACGTATCATATCGAAGACCCGGAAACCTTGGATGAGACCCTGGACGCCCTGACGGTTTAAACCCGGCGGACGTTGATTGGAGCGATGGAAAAAGATGGACTTGAAAGGACGCGTGGTCATCGTAACGGGAGGCGCCCGCGGCATCGGAAGGGCCATTTCGGAGAGTTTGGTTCAAGACGGCGCCCATCTGGTGATCTCGGATGTCGATCTTCGGGAAGCGAAGCAGACGGCCGACGCGCTGGCCTCCTCCGGGCGCCGGTGCCTGGCGGTGGAGGCCAACGTGACCGACGGCAAAGCCGTGGCCGAAATGGTGGATCGGGCGATCCAGGAGTTCGGTCGAATCGATGTTTTGATCAACAACGCCGGCATCACGCGCGACGCCCTTCTCCTTCGAATGAAAGAAGAGGACTGGGATTTGGTCTTGAATGTGAATCTGAAAGGGGCTTTTCATTGCACGAAGTCCGTTATTTCTACGATGAGCAAGCAGCGTAGCGGACGGATTGTCAACATTGCGTCCATCGTGGGCGTGATGGGAAATGCGGGACAGTCCAACTACGCCGCGTCCAAGGCGGCCTTGATCGGTTTCACAAAGTCCGTGGCCCGGGAGTACGCCAGCCGCGGAATCACCGTCAATGCCGTGGCACCCGGATTCATCGATACGGTGATGACCCAGTCCCTTTCGGCGAATGTTCGGGAGAATTTGATGAAACAGATACCGTTGGGCCGGCTTGGGACGCCCCAGGACATAGCCCACGCGGTTCGATTCTTGGTGTCAGAAGAAGCCGGATATATCACGGGACAGGTCCTGCATGTCAATGGCGGCATGTTGATGGTTTGACAGGATGACGGTCTCATTTCCGTTGTTATTTTTTTAATTGAAGAGGGGAGGTGCAGAAACCAATGGCAGCCGTGGATGAAAAGGTGAAAAAGATCATTGTGGAGCAACTCGGAGTGGATGAGGAGGACGTGACACCGGATGCCTCTTTTGTCGATGATCTGGGCGCGGATTCTCTTGATACTGTTGAATTGGTCATGGCTTTTGAGGAGGAGTTCGGCATTGAAATTCCGGACGAAGACGCCGAAAAGATCCTCACGGTGCAAAACGTCATGGATTATATCAAGGAACGGGTATAGTGAAGGCCCGCCGGAGGCCGGCCGTTCGTCGTTTTTTATATCCAGATCGTTGCGTGTGAGGAAGGGGGTGGGGTTCTGAATCGCCGCGTGGTCGTGACGGGTTTGGGGGTCGTATCCCCGCTGGGAATCGGGGTCGACCCGACCTGGAAAGCCTTATGCGGCGGGGTCAGCGGGGTGGGCCGCATCACGCGGTTCGATACGACCGATATGCCGGTGAAAATTGCGGCCGAGGTCAAGGGATTCGATCCGGCGAACTATATCGAAAAAAAAGAGATTAAAAAGATGGACACCTTCATCCATTACGCCCTCGCCGCCAGCCGGATGGTGATGGATGATTCCGGTTTAAAGGTGACCTCCGAAAATGCGGACCGGATCGGCGTTTATGTCGGCTCCGGGATCGGCGGCCTGAATGCCATTGAGGAATGGCATCGCGTCCTGATGGAAAAGGGACCGAAGCGCGTGACGCCGTTTTTCATTCCCATGACCATCATCAATCTGGCTTCCGGACAGATTGCCATCCGGTATAACCTCCAGGGTCCGAACTCCTGTGCGGTGACGGCCTGCGCGACCGGCAACAACTGCATCGGGGACGCCTTCCGGATCATCCAACGGGGGGAGGCGGATGCCATCATCGCCGGCGGGACCGAGGCCGCGATTACGCCTCTCGCTGTGGCGGGGTTTGCGGCTTCGCGCGCCCTCTCGATGCGCAACGACGATCCCGTGCGCGCCAGCCGGCCGTTTGACCGGGAACGGGACGGGTTCGTGCTGGGCGAGGGCGCCGGACTCCTGCTGCTCGAAGAACGGGAGGCGGCCCGGAGGCGCGGAGCCCGCATCTATGCGGAGGTGGTCGGTTACGCGATGACGGCCGATGCCTATCACATTACCGCGCCCCCGGACAGCGGCAGCGGCGCCATCCGGTGCATGTCGCTGGCGCTTAAAGATGCGGGACTGCGGCCGGCCCAAATCGGCTACATCAACGCCCACGCCACCTCCACCTTTGCCGATAAAATAGAGACCCGGGCGATCAAGACCGTGTTCGGCGACCATGCCAAGCGGGTTCCGGTCAGTTCCACGAAATCCATGACCGGTCATCTCCTGGGCGCGGCTGGTGGAGTCGAGGCGGTCTTTACGATCCTGGCGCTGGTGAAGGGTATCATTCCGCCGACCATCAATTACGAACATCCGGATCCGGAATGCGATCTGGATTGCGTTCCCAATACCGCTCGGCGCGCGTCCTTGGAGGCGGTGCTGACAAACTCGTTCGGGTTTGGAGGCACGAACGCTTGCCTGATTTTCAAGAAGCATGAAGAACATTGAAACGCCGTCATGCTGCTTGAACGCCTCCACACATTTCAAAACGTTTTAGGGTATTCCTTCCGCAAAACCGATCTTTTACGAGCCGCCCTCACCCACAAATCGTACCTGAACGAACTACGAGCGTCCGAAAAGGACGAGGCCTCGCAGGATAATGAACGTCTGGAGTTCTTGGGCGACGCCGTGCTGGATCTGGCCGTCAGCGAGCGTCTGATCGCGCTCTATCCCTTGTCCACGGAAGGAGACCTTTCCAAAATGAAGGCCCGGCTCGTGAGCGAAGTGACCCTGGCTCGCGTGGCCAGGCGACTGGGCGTCGGTGAATTTCTTCTGCTCGGGCGCGGGGAAGAGCGGACCCGGGGTCGGGAAAAACCCTCGATCCTGGCGGATGCGCTGGAGGCCGTGATCGCGGCCGTCTATCTCGACGGGGGATTTGAAACCGCCCGCACGGTGCTCCTGCAAATTTATGAGGAAGAGTTCCAACGCCTCGACCAGCATCGGGAAGACGTTGATTACAAAACGGAGTTGCAGGAATGCTGTCAGCGGGAGTTTGATGTCCTGCCCACCTACCGGGTCCTCCGCGAGTCCGGTCCCGACCACCAGAAACTTTTCGAAGTCAATCTGATGATCAAAGAGGAGGTCTTCGGCATCGGCCGGGGGCGGAGCAAAAAGGAGGCCGAGCAGCAGGCGGCCAAGCAGGCGCTTGAGCGATTGACCCGGCGATCGCTTTAGGTTTAATGCGGAATCTCTTTCTATTCTTTCTCATCACCCTTCTAACCGGGAGCCCGTTGTTCGCGCTCCTCGTTATCGTGGCCGTCTATCTCGCGCTGGATTACCAGTTCATCGGAATATCGCGGCGCTTGTTCGGGCGCTTCCGGCGGGCCGGAATGATCCGGACGCTGCAGCGGGAGCTTTCGGTCAATCCCCACGATGCGACGGCCCGACGCGATCTCGGGAGGGCCCTCATCGAGGCCCGCCGCTTCGGCGAAGCGGTTCCCCATCTTGAAAAGGCGGTCGAGCGCATGCCCGATTCGGACGAGACGGTCTTTGATCTCGGGCTTTCGTATCTCTGGACCGGTCAAGGCCCGGAAGGGGAACGTTTAATCCGGAAAGCCCTGGAACGAAGTCCAAAACTTCGGTACGGTGAGCCTTACCTGCGTTGGGGTGAATTTCTATTGCATCAGGGACAGGCCGCCGCGGCGGCGGAACGGCTCGAGCAGTTCCGATCGATCTTCTCCTCCAGCGTCGAAGGCCATTACCTTTTGGGCGTGGCCTATCAACGCGCCGGCGACCGGATTAAGGCGGTCGCGGCCTATCGGACCGCCTTGGAGATGTTCAGGCGCTCTCCGGGATATAAGCGGAGGGAGGAGCGGCTCTGGGCCTGGAAAACGCGGGCGCGACTGCTGATGATCTGAAGCGGCGAAGCGCCTCCGACGCTCTTCCGGCTTGATAAAAAAGAAAAAAAACTTGACACGTTTTTCCACCCGTGGTATAGTGCCGACGATTTTGTCAACGGTGACGATCGTAGTTCGGCATGAGGGAGGTCCGGGATTACGGTCGTTTTAGGATCGCCGTTTACGCGGCCATATGCGCCTCAGTCGAACGGGACGCATTCGAAAGAAAGGAGGTGGGGCGCTCGATCGCGAATCACAGCAGGTTTTAGGGTTGTTTACTTGTTCGTAACGGAGTAGAGCCATACCAACGCGTTCGGTATCATAGTACGGTATACACACCCTATCAAGGAGGAACAGAGCATGAAGAAGCTTGCGGCAGTGTTTTTCATCCTTCTTTTCGCTTCCACCGCCTCGGCCCAGGTGATCACCAACCCCTCGACCAACGCCCGCATGGACGGTCTGGGGGTGCAGAACTGGCAGGTGGAGGACGACTTTAACATTTTCATCAACCCCGCCCAGATCGGCAACTACAAAAACAACATTTACGGAGAACTGGGCACGTACGGCGCGAACACCATTACGGTGAACAACCCAAACCAGAGCGGCATCAATTTGGGGTCCCAATGGGGCGGTATGAATATGGACGTCTCCTACGGCACGTGGGGCGTTTATCTTGGAAGGCCGTACAGTTTCAACGGCCCGTTGAATCTCATGGGTGCGGGAAGCGCGCCGGGCAACAATCGATTTGATCTATTCTACGGCCTGCACAGCTCCATGCCGGTGGGCTTTTACTTGAGCTATGCCGATCAATCGGAAAATACGAAATCGGGGGGCACGACATTTAAAGATCAGAGCCAGGAATTTAATCTGGGAGCCGGCGGGATCTTCGCGGACGGGATGCTGGAGGGCTCTTTGAATATCACCCTTCCTACATCGAAGTGCGTTGATACAACGGGAGGAGACGTGGCCTGCGGCGGTGCAACCGGAAACACATTTAAAAGTGATGCGGGACCCAGCTTTGCGCTTCTCGTCCGGCATCATGCCGATATGGGAAACAGCAAGCTCCTGACCACGGCCCAGATTCAGACGATCGACGCCTCAACGAAAGACTCGACGTCGCCTACCAAGATTGACGACTCGACTTTTGGGTGGAGAATCGATACCGCCTTGAACTCCAAGCCCAACCCGGATACGCTGGTCGTGGCCGGAATCGGCTTGAACGGAGCCAATCGTACGATAAAACTTAAGGGAGGCGGGGGCAAGGTCACGTTGGACAATCTGGCTATCCCGGTGAACGTGGCGGTTGAACACCAGACCTTTAAGTATGTGAAGACGCGGATCGGATTGTCCAAGCCGCTTTACAACAAGGCCAACTGTAAGGACACGACCGGTGCGGATACTTGTAGTGGAAGTGTTCTCGCCAGCGCACAGAAAGTGGACATCGTTTCTGACGGCGCGGCCACGGTCAGCGCGGGTATCGGCTGGGCCGTCGCGGATAATATGACGGTCGACGCCGTGATCAATCAGGATGTTCTGTTTACCGGAACCTATGTGGTGTCGGGTGTTCCGGAGACGCTCTCCTCAAAGATTTCGGCCACCTATCGGTTCAAATAAGGCCGAAACGGGTGTTTAACCAAAGCCCCTCCGGAAACGGAGGGGCTTTTTTGTTCACGTCAGCCAACAAGCTTGGCTTGGAGCCTGACGCCGCAATTGACTTTCCGGATGCCGACACCTATCATAATGACGTGGATAAAGAGAAGCTGAAAAAGGGCGCCTTTTTGGTGATCGCGCTTGTCTCGATGGGGATCGCCATGCCCTTCATAATGGGCAACCAGGGCGCCAATTATTTCATGGTCGAACTCCCGAACGGCAGGCAGATCCTGACCGAAGTGGCCGACAGCCCCGAGAAGCAGATGGTCGGCCTGTTTTTCGCCAGGGAGCTTCCACCCAACCGCGCCATGCTGTTTATCTATGACGATGAAGATTCCCACCGGCTCTGGACAAAAAACAGCCACTTTCCGATCGATATGATTTGGATGGACCGAGACCGAAAGATTCTGCACATCGAGCAGGCGGCCCCCCCCTGCGCGGATGACCCCTGTCCTTCATACGGGCCGAAGGAAACCGAGGCGATCTATGTTATGGAGGCGGCGGCCGGTTTTGCCAAGATGAATCAACTGCAGCCCGGCATGAGCATGATTTTTCGATTGGTCCGACCGGGATGATGGCTCGACCGTTATAGGTGGAGAAGACGGTTCTCTCCGCAGGGGCGGGGATGAAACGCGTCCCCTACTTTTTTTGATCGGAGACGTGTTCTTTGGCGAGAAAAATCGAGACCGTGTTGCTCACGTTGTTGGCCACGGCCACGCCGTCGGAGCTGTCCTTGTTGAATTTTCCGCTCACGGCGGCAAACGGACCGTCGCCCGATCGGTAGGTCGATGGAGGATACACAAAAGTTCCGTCCCCCTTCCCGATGGCGACCGAGAACCGGCCGGTGAGATCATTCGTGATCAGGAGGTCCTGCTTGCCGTCGCGATCGTAGTCTCCCGTGAGCACGGAGGTGGGACCTCCGTCCGCTCCGAACTCGATCCCGTCCTGGAACGTGCCGTCGGCGCGTCCGAGAAAGGCGGCCAGCGTGCTCTGGGAACTGTAAATGGCGATCAGATCGGTGATTCCGTCTCCGTTGTAGTCTCCCGGACTGACGATGAGCGGCCGGAGACGCGTTTTATAGAATTGCGATTTTTCAAAACGGCCGTCCCCCTTGCCTAAATAGACCGCGATTCCGCGCTGGATCTCGCCGTTGTCCGCGATGGCCAGGTCCGGATAACCGTCATGGTTCAGGTCGACCGCCGCCAACGAGGTGGGCGTGTCGCCGGGATCAAAGGAATAGCCTGCCGTGAACCGTCCATGGCCGTCGCCGATAAAAATCAGGACGCGGTCCATCAGCAGCGAGACGGCCAGATCCAGTTTTTCATCCTGGTTGAAATCGGCCATCGCGATGGCGGTCGGCGTCTTGTGGAGATCTTCGCGCTGCGTGATATGGAAATTCCCGTCTCCTTCCCCCGAGAGAATCACCAAGGAGGCGTCGGAGTGGTGGATCACGGCGATGTCCGGATAGGGGTCGGCATCGAAACGACCGACCACGAGCGATTGCGGCTCGATTCCCACCTTGACGGTTTTCGGGTCCTGAAAGGTTCCATCGCCGTTGCCCAACAAGACGGACAGATCGTTGCTGCCGAAGTTGGCCGTGATCAAGTCCAGTTTTCCGTCGTTGTTCACATCGGCCGCGGCGATTGCCGTCGGATTGGTGCCGACCGGGTAGCTCGTCGGCCCGCTGAATAATTTGGGCGGCGGAGGAGCCGGCGTCCGCGGGTGGCAGCCGGCCATAATGAAAGCGAGAAAGAGAACGAGGCCCGGAATTGGCTTCGGCATAGGATTCCTTGGCGCAGTTTGGCCCATTGTAGCCGAATCGAAACCAATCCGCAATCAAAAACAAGGCATCCGGATCAAGCCGTTGCGGGAGTCCCGGCCGGGCCTGTCCCGCCCCAATCATCTTCGGGATACCGAAATCCGGGAACAGATAATATTAGAAGTTGACAGGACATGTGACAGTAGTGTAGCATTTAACCGATTGTTCCTTGGGTCGTTATTTGGGAGACGCTGTTCCCTGGTACTCCAGGACAAGTTATCCATGCACGATGCGGTTTCAAATAGACAATCTCATCCCGCCTCATCCGAAGAAGTTAAATCTGTCCTCATAAGTGCCTGTACGCCTACAGCCCTCGTCCTCATCCTGATCTTTTATTCTTTATGTCATCGACGAATACGTTTGTTTTCTTTGGATGGGCCGTAGCTTCCTTACGGCAGGTTCAAAAAGGGAAGTTTACCTCTCCGGGATCATTCTGGTGCGGTTTTCCCGGAAGAACGATCGAACAAACCCTTTGACGGAGAAGGAGACCCCCCATGGGGATACCGCTTCGGGTATTGGTCGTTGAGGATTCGGAGGAAGATGCCTCGTTGCTTGTAACGGAATTGCAGCGCGGCGGATATGACGTCACGTTTGAACGGGTCGATACATCTACGGCGATGGTGGTCGCTCTGAATAAACAAACCTGGGATATTGTCTTCGCCGACTACACCATGCCCAACTTTAGCGGGGCCGAGGCGTTGGCGCACGTGAAGGAGAGGGAACTTGAGGTCCCGTTCATCTTCGTGTCCGGGACGATGGGGGAAGAGACGGCGGTGGAGGCGATGAAATCCGGCGCGCAGGATTACATCATGAAAAACAATCTGAAACGATTGCTGCCCACCGTGGAACTGCAGCTGCACACGGCGGCGGTTCGGCGGGAGCGCAGACGGGCGGATGAGGCGGTCCATTACCTGGCCTATCACGACGTCCTGACCGACCTTCCGAACCGAAACGTGTTTTACGACCGCATGCAACAGGCCATCCTGACCGGCTACCGCGAACGAAAGCCGCTGGCCCTGCTGCTGTTGGACCTGAATCGATTCAAGGAAGTCAACGACACCTTCGGCCATCATTGCGCCGACCTTCTCCTGCGGCAAATCGGGCCGCGCTTGCGACGATGCCTGCGCGAATCCGACACCGTGGCCCGGATGGGGGGTGATGAGTTTGCGATTCTTCTTCCGAACACCCACGTGGAAGGCGCCAGCCTGACCGCGCGGAAGATCCTAAAGACGCTCGAAGCTCCCTTCCTGTTGGGCGAGGCGACGATTGAGGTGGGCGTGAGCATCGGGATCGCGCTCCATCCCGATCACGGTGAAGAGGCGGATGTTCTCTACCAGCGGGCGGACATGGCGATGTACGTGACCAAGCAGGCGGGCGGCGGGTATGCGGTCTATGTTCCGGAACATGAGCAGCAGAGCCCCCGACGACTGATGCTCACGTCAAAATTGCGCCACGCGATCGAGTATGGAGAACTAAGCATGCACTATCAGCCCCAGTTGAGCCTCGGGTCGAACCGGATCATTGGCGTGGAGGCCCTGTCGCGCTGGCTGCATCCGGATCTGGGCGCGATCCCGCCGGACCAGTTCATTCCCCTGGCGGAGCAGACCGGATTGATCAAACCCTTCACGCAATGGGTGCTCAAAACCGTCGGCCGTCAACACGAGGAATGGAAGGAGGCGGGCATGACCCTCCCCATTTCCGTCAACCTGTCGGCGAGGAATATGCAGGAAACGCAGCTGCCGGATCAGATTTCCGAACTGGTTCAGACCGGCGGCATCCTGCCCGGTCTGCTGGGATTCGAGCTGACGGAAAGCATGATCATGGCCAACCCGATGCGTGCGATGCAGATTCTCGGACGTCTGAACACCATGGGCATTCCCCTTTCCATCGACGATTTCGGCACGGGTTACTCATCATTGGGATACCTCAAAAAACTGCCGGTGAAGACGATCAAAATCGACAAATCGTTTATTGTGGACCGGGTCGAGAATCAGGACGACTCGGTGATCGTGAAGTCGATCATCAATATGGGCCATAGTCTGGGACTCGAGGTCATCGCCGAAGGAGTGGAGGATCAACACACGCAGGATCGTCTGGCAAGCCTCGGCTGCGACGCGGTTCAGGGCTATCACATCAGCTGGCCTCTTCCGTCCGGTGAGATGACCTCTTGGCTGAAAGAATCGCCGTGGGGTTTTAAAGGAGGCGCCGCGTAAAGCCAGGCACATGAACCGGTCGCTTGGAGATCGGATGACGGGCTTGCCATTCAATCGTCTCTGCACAAACGGGAATTCCCCGAAACCTCAACGGAGCCGGGCCGGCCGATCGCGCTTCCCGTCTCTATCTTAAGGGTTTTTTCAAAGGCAGGAAGTCACCGCCGTGACGGATCAAGATCAACCAAAGACCCCCCCTCCTTTCGAAGGCATCCTGGAAGCTCTGCCCGATGCCCTTATCACCAAAGAATGTGCGCGAGGCCAGCTTGCTTGAGCCCAGGTTTCAGGAATTATTGGAGTTCATGCCGGATGCCATTGTGATCGTAGATCGAGAGGGCCGGATCGTGCTGGTGAACGCCCAGACCGAGAAACTGTTCGGCTACCGCCGGGTCGAGTTGCTCGGTCAGACGCTTGAGATGCTGGTTCCTGAACGGTTCCGAGGCGCTCATGCCGGTGAGCGGACCGGCTACTTCGGCGATCCGCGCGTGCGCCCGATGGAGTCCGGGCTGGAGCTGTACGCGTTACGCAGGGACGGCACGGAATTTCCGGCGGAGATCAGCTTGAGTCCGCTGGAGACGGAGGAAGGCACGTTGGTGATCAGCGCGATCCGCGACATCACCGAACGCAAACGGGCGGGGGCCAAGTTTCGCGGGTTGGTGGAAGCGGCCCCGGACGCGATCGTGATTGTAAACCGGGAGGGCCGCGTCGTCCTGGTAAACGCCCAGACCGAGCGGCTGTTCGGATATGCCCGGGGCGAGCTATTGGGTCAGTCGGTTGAGATGCTGGTTCCTGAGCGTCTTCAAGAGGTCCATTCGGGCCACCGGACCGGTTACCTGAGCGACCCCCGCGTACGGCCCATGGGAGCGGGACTGGAGTTGTATGGGAAGCGAAAAGACGGAAGTCAGGTTCCGGTCGAGATCAGTTTAAGTCCTCTGGAAACCGAAGAAGGGATCCTGGCCATCAGCACGATCCGGGACATCACCGAGCGCAAGCAGGCGGAAAAAGAGATGCGCAAGCTCAATGCCCATCTTGAAGCCGCCAATAAAGAGCTCGAGGCCTTCAGTTATTCCGTCTCCCACGACCTTCGCGCACCGCTGCGACATATCCATGGGTTCGTCGAAATGCTCAAAGAACAGGCGAAGGCTCAACTCGATGAGAAAAGCCAGCGCTACATGAACACGATCATGAACTCGGCCAAGCGGATGGGCAATTTGATCGACGACCTCCTGGTCTTTTCTCGGATGGGAAAGACCGAGATGCGAATGGAGAAGGTCAATCTCGATCACCTTGTCCGGGAGACGATTAAAGATCTACGGACAGAAATACAGGGCCGCGAGATCGCGTGGAAGCTCGACAGCCTGCCGGAGGTCTACGGGGATGCGGCCATGCTGAAGCAGGTCTGGGTCAATCTGATCGACAACGCCGTGAAGTACACCCGTACCCGCGCACGGGCCGAGATCGAGGTCGGGGGCAGACCGGAAGGAGAGGAATACGTCTTCTTTGTTCGAGACAACGGCGTCGGATTCGATCCGCAGTATGCCGGAAAACTTTTCGGTGTTTTTCAGCGCCTGCACAATTCGGACGAATTCGAGGGGACCGGCATCGGGCTGGCCAACGTCCGTCGGATTGTCCTCCGTCATGGGGGACGGACCTGGGCCGAGGGGCGCGTGGACGGCGGCGCCGTCTTTTATTTTTCGTTGCCGAACCGGGAGGAGGAGACCGGCAAATGAATGACGTCAAGAACATCTTGCTGGCCGAGGACAATGCGGAAGATGTCGAGATGACCCTGGGGGCGCTTTCGCAGCACAACCTTGCGAACGATGTGGTCGTGGTGCGGGACGGCGCCGAAGCGTTGGATTATCTTTATTATCGCGGTAAATTTGAGGATCGTGCGGCCGGAAATCCAGCCGTGATCCTGCTCGACTTAAAAATGCCGAAAGTGAACGGTTTGGAAGTATTAAAAACGATCAAGTCGGATGAGAAACTGAAAATGGTCCCGGTGGTGATGCTGACGTCGTCGCGCGAGGAACCCGACCTGATCGAGAGTTACAAACTGGGCGCGAATGCCTTTGTGGTCAAGCCGGTGGACTTTCAGGAGTTCATCGAGGCGGTCAAGCGCCTCGGCATTTTCTGGGCATTGATGAACGAGCCGCCGCCCGGGAGCGTGAAAAAAACGAAGTAGATCCTCACGGGCAAGTCGGTGGAGATCGGTTCAGCGAGACAACGGCATGGACAAACCTCTTCGCGCATTAATCGTCGCGGATTCGGTGGAGGACGCTGATCTGTTGCTGGAGGAGCTTCGGCGCGGCGGCTGCGACCCGGCCTACAAACAGATACATGCCGCCGAGACGATGACGGCCAATGATCTGACCCGATGGCTGCACGAGTCGCCGTGGGAATTGAAAAACGATGGACCGGAGAAGGGCTGTTGATCCAGTCCGCTCAAAAAAATCCCGCCATGTTTGAAGGCCGCGCCGGATAGCAAGCGCGGCCGGCCGTTTCTCCTTAACTTGCCCAGCCCGTCATCCTGTGTTAGGATACGGCTATGGATTCCACCGGACTGATCTTTCATCCCGACTATCTTCTGCATGATACCGGCCCCCATCATCCCGAATCGGCGGTTCGTTTGAAGGCCATTATCGACCGATTGGATGAGACGGGATTGACGAAACGCTTGTCGGCCGTTCGTCCCGGTCCGCCGAGGCCGGACCTGGCGGACTGGATTTCCCGTGTTCACCGGCCCGATTATCTGAACCGCCTCGAGCGCCTCCGGCCCGACGCCGGACTCGCCCGCATCGACGCGGATACGGTGATGTCTCCCGAGTCGTATCGCGCGGCGCTGCTGGCTGTGGAAGGAACGCTGACGGCGGCGGACGGGATCATGTCCGGCCGGTTTAAAAACGCGTTTTGCGCCGTGCGTCCCCCGGGACATCACGCCGAGTCCAATCGAGCGATGGGGTTCTGTCTTTATAATAACGTTGCGGTCGCGGCGCGTTACCTGCAGGAACGGCATCGCGTTTCCCGCGTGATGATCATCGACTGGGACGTCCACCATGGAAACGGGACGCAGCATATCTTTGAAGAGGACCCGACCGTCTTCTACTTCAGCGTTCACCAGTTTCCCCTTTATCCCGGAACGGGGGGGGCGGACGAACACGGCCGCCGCGCGGGTGAAGGCTATACGCTGAACTGCCCGTTATCGCCGGGCCAAGGGGACGAGGAATACATTTCGGTCTTTGAAAAATCGCTCCGCCCCGCCGTCGAGGCGTTTCGGCCGGACTTCATTCTGATCTCGGCCGGTTTTGATGCCCATCGGGCGGATCCGCTGGCCAACATGAGTGTGACCGAGGACGGATTCGGGGAAATGACCCGGATGGTTCAGGGTTGGGCCCGGTCCTTTTGTCAAGGAAGGGTTCTGTCCTGTCTGGAGGGGGGATACCATCTGGATGCGCTGGCCCGTTCGGTTGCGCGGCACCTGACGGATTTGTTGGAAGATGAAGGGGCGTGATTCCTTACGCCCGAAGGAGAAGGCATGCCGGGTTTCAAAAAACATATCTTCGTCTGCATCAATGAACGGACACCGGACGATCCGCGGGGAAGTTGTTCGGCGAAAAATTCGAAACAAATTCAGGAGCATTTTTCTTCCGAGGTCAAGAGACGAGGGTTGAAGGGAATTGTTCGCGCCAACAAGGCCGGTTGTCTTGACCACTGCGCAAACGGTCCTTCCGTTGTGATCTATCCGGAAGGTGTCTGGTATACGGTCCGGACGATCGGGGACGCCGACGAGATCATGGATGGCCATATCGTCAAGGGCGAGGTGGTCGAGCGGCTTTTAATGCACGAAAAAGAAAGAGGTAAGGGCAGTCCATGAATCACCCCTGCGGTTTACGCATTGGAGAAAACCATGACTTCCATTGAAGAGAAATGGGCTGCCAACGACCGGAAGACGGCGTTCATTAAAACGTTTCCCGGTCTTTTCTTAAGCTGGCCCGAGGCCTTGGGCAAGAAAATCAAAAAAGTCTCTCCGCTCAAAGAAGGTGCCGGTGCCGTTCTGATGATGGAGGACGAGACCTTTACCGTGGTTTCGAAGATCGATCCCGCCATTCATCAGATATATGAGGGCATTCTGTCCCTCCGTCCCGAACTGGAACCCCATCTATCCGAGGCCTATCGGAAGCTCGATGAGAAGGTAATGGAAGACAAAGAGATGACCCGTAAGGCCCGTTTGGAAAAGATACTGGGAGCAATACGAAATAATATGGCTGAAATACCTGAATTAATTGAAGAAGTAGAAAAATTGGTCAAGGAATTTCCGCGCCGGTAATCAATAACGATCAAAATGTGTACACGGGTAAAATTTTAAATAATAAATATAAAGCAACAGGTTATGTTTAATTGTCCTCATTTTTATACGGTATTCTAGTTTGTTTTTTTATTGATTCCGGTTCAGATTCTCCGTATAATACCAATTAAACATCCCTCCAATTGATAGAAAGGATTTATTCGTGGCCAAAGAGCTGACGAAGGCCGAAGAGTTTTTCCTCAAGAAATTCAATCTGAATACAGTCCAGCTTGAACAAACCATCGGAAAAGCGCTTGGGAAACAGATCGATTACGCCGATCTTTATTTTGAATACCGAACAAACGAATCGGTCAGCCTTGAAGAAGGCATGGTAAAAAAGGCCGCAAAATCGATCGGCCAGGGTGTTGGAGTCCGGGCCGTTGCGGAGGAGAAGACGGGTTATGCCTACTCGGACGAGATCACGTTTAAAAACATGGAGTTGGCGGCGCGAACGGCGCGGTACATCACGACCGATCAGTCGATAGGCAGACCGGTACCGGTCCGAAACGATGTCGCCCGGCCGGATCTCTATCCGATCAAGACGCCCGCTTCGGAGATTTCGGTTCAGGAGAAGATCGATCTCTTGCATCAGATCGATCTCTCGGCGCGCCGTTACGATCCGCGAATTAAAAAGGTGATGGCCTCTTTTGCGGCCGAACACAAAGCGATTTTGGTCGTCACGTCCGAGGGGCGGATTGTGGGGGATATTCAGCCGCTTTCCCGGCTTAACGTGACCTGCATCGCCGAAGAGAACGGAAACCGGCAGGCCGGCAGTTACGGAGGGGGAGGTCGCGTCGAATATTCTTTTTTCTTGGAGGACCGCCGTTTTGAAGCGTACGCAAAAGAAGCGGCCCGTCAGGCCATCCTGAATCTTTCAGCCGTGGATGCTCCGGCCGGGATGATGGACGTGGTTTTGGGACCGGGCTGGCCCGGGATTCTTCTTCATGAAGCGATCGGACATGGCTTGGAGGGGGATTTTAACCGAAAAGGGACGTCGGCGTTTACCGGTTTGATCGGAAAACCGGTGGCGTCCGAACTCTGCACGATTGTCGATGACGGAACGATTCCAGGCCGCCGGGGGTCCCTGAACATTGACGATGAGGGGACGCCGACCCACCGGACGGTACTCATCGAAAGGGGCATATTGAGGGGCTATCTCCAAGACCGCTTGAATGCGAAGCTGATGGGGATGACGCCGACCGGGAACGGCCGCCGGGAAAGTTTCATGCATATTCCAATGCCGCGCATGACGAACACCTTCATGCTGGCCGGGGAATCCCGTCCGGAAGAGATCATTCGTTCGGTCAAGAACGGCCTTTACGCCGTCTCCTTCGGCGGGGGTCAGGTGGACATCACCAGCGGCAAGTTCGTTTTCTCGGCCAGCGAAGCCTACCGGATTGAGGACGGAATAGTGACGACGCCTGTGAAGGGGGCGACCCTGATCGGAAACGGGCCGGATGTTTTAAAGCGCGTCACCATGGTCGGCAACGACCTCCAACTGGATGCGGGGGTCGGCACCTGCGGCAAGGACGGTCAATCCGTGCCGGTGGGCGTTGGCCTGCCGACCGTGAGGATCAACGGGATGACCGTGGGCGGAACACGAGGATGAACGGGACGTGGCAAAATGATGGCCTATGAAGCGTTGGCCGGCGGATTGTTAAAGAAGGCTCTGTCCAAGGGAGCTACGGCGGGCGATGTCCTGATCGTGGAGGGCGACAGCTTCGACGTTCAGGTGCGGCTCAAGTCGGTCGACAAGCTGAGCAACGCCCATGAAAAGCGGCTGGGACTGAGGCTGTTTTACGGAAACCGGAGCGCGGTCTGTTCGACTTCCGATTTCTCGACCGAGTCCTTGGACCGGCTGGTGGACGATGCGTGTTATCTGGCCCGATCCACGGCCGAAGATCCCCATGCCGGTCTCCCCGAACCCGCGGCGCTCGCGTTGCCGAACCTCGATCTTTACGACGAGACCCTTCACGAATGGAAGATGGAAGACAAGATCGATCTAGCCGTTCAGGCCGAATCGGCCGCGTTGGGATACGACGCCCGGATCACCAATTCCGAAGGGGCGGGTCTTTCCCACGTCGGTCGACATGTGGTGTATGCCAACACCCATGACGTGGTCGGAAGTTATCCGGTCAGCTATGTCTCATTCTCGGTTTCACCGGTGGCATCGTCCGACGGCTCGATGCAGCGGGATTACTGGTACTCGGCCAAGCGGAAGATCAAGGAGCTGGCCTCTCCCGAATCGGTCGGCCGCACGGCCGCCCGGCGGGCGCTTCGGAGACTGGGGGCGCGCAAGATCGCAACCGGCGAAGTCCCGGTGATTTTCGATCCCGAAGCGGCGGCTGAACTGATCGGCAGCCTCAGCGCATGCGTGTCGGGTTATGCGGTCTATAAAGGGGCCTCGTTCTTGGCCGGAAAACTGGGCCAGCCGGTCGCCGCGTCATCCGTGACGGTCCTGGACAACGGGCTCATTCCGTCTGCGCTGGGGTCGCGGCCGTTTGACGGAGAGGGCTTGCCGACGCGAAGGACGACCGTCATCAAGAAGGGGGTCCTGGAAACCTATTTGCTGGACAGTTACTCCGCCCGGAAGCTGGGGTTGCAGTCCACCGGGAACGCGGCCCGGAGCGTCGGGGACGTTCCATCGGTTTCGCACACGAATTTCTACCTCGTGCCGGGTACGCATTCCCCGGAGGAGATCATCCGTTCCGTGAAGCGGGGCCTGTACGTCGTGGAGATGATCGGATTCGGAGTCAACCACGTCACCGGCGATTACTCGCGCGGGGCTGTGGGACTTTGGATTGAAAACGGCGAATTGACCTATCCGGTCGAAGAGATCACGATCGCGGGAAACCTGAAAGACATTTTAATGGACATCGAAATGATCGGGGACGACCTGGAGTTTCGGGGAACGATCGCGGCGCCCACAATAAAAATTTCTAAAATGACGGTGGCGGGTCAGTAACGGTGAGGAAGGGCAGGGAGACAAAATGAAAATCGCAAAAGCCTTCGCCCCGGCTTCGATCGGGAACATCGGTCCGGGATTCGATGTTTTGGGGATGGCCATTACCGGTTTGGGCGACATCGTGACGGCGGAAAAAAGCCGGGGCCGGGAGGTGGTGATCCGCGAGATCAAGGGAGGGGACCGCACGATTCCTCTGGAAGCCGATCGGAACACCGCCGGCATCGCGGCGATCGAAGTGCTCAAGCTGGTCAAGGCGAAGCACGGGGTGGATCTCACGATCCAGAAAAACATTCCCGGAACGGGTTTGGGCAGCAGCGCGGCCAGCGCCGTGGCCGCGGCCGTGGCGGTCAACGCCCTGTTTGGAAACCGGCTGGACCGCGACGAGTTGATCGCCCCGTGCGCGGTGGCCGAGCATGCCATCAGCGGCGGCTACTTTATCGACAACGTTTCGGCCTCGCTGTTGGGCGGAATCGTCGTCAGTCATGCGGCCCAGCGTCAGGCCATCTCGGTCGGAACGATTCCCGATTTGGTCGTGGTGGTCGTGACGCCGTATCACAGCGTGCTGACCAAGATTTCGCGCGCCGTGCTTCCGGACAAGGTTCCGTTGAACCTGGTCGTGTCGAACATGGCCTTCACGGCGACGATGGTGGCGGCCGTCGCCCAAAAAGACGCGCGACGGTTCGGCCTGGCGATCCAGGACGGCATCGTCGAGCCGGCCCGGGCCCATCTCATCCCGGGATTCCAGGACGTGAAGGCCGCGGCCCTGAAGGCGGGCGCCTTGGGATCATCGATCAGCGGCGCGGGCGCGTCCGTCTTTGCCGTGACGGACCGGAAAAGCCTCGCCCGGAAAATCGGCTTGGCCATGCAGAAAATCTTCCAGCAGCACGGGATCTCTTCCACGATCACGGTTTCCCGGATCGACAAACGCGGCGCGCGCGTCCTGCGCACGAGATAACATCCGCGGCCGGCCGGTATTCCGGGCCTGGATCGCTCTGCGCATGGATAGAAAATCTTTCGAAAAATTGGTTCAGGAAGCGTTGGATCGTATCCCGGCCGAATTTCAGGCCGCGATGAAGAATGTCGCGGTCGTCGTTCGAAGCCGTCCGGGCCCGGAGGCGGAGGAAGATGGGGAAAACGACGACGAGGAAGTCCTGTATGGATTGTATCAGGGGGTCCCGCTTCCCGATCGTACCTCGAACGATTCCGGAACCACGCCCGACGTCATCTTCCTTTATCAGAAGCCGCTTGAAGAGGATTTCCCGGATCGGGAGGATCTGGTGCGGGAGGTCGAGATCACGATCGTCCACGAGATCGCGCATTATTTTGGTTTCGATGAGGAAACGCTTGAACGATACGGGTACGATTGATCGGGCCGCGCGTCATGACCCGATCAGGATACGATGTTTTCCGAGGGTTTGAGAAAGAATGCCTGAATCCCAACCGAAAATGATCCAGAACCTGTTCATTGCCAACCGCGGCGAGATCGCCTGCCGGACGATCCGGACCTGCCGGGAGTTGGGCATCCGGGCGGTGGTGGGCTACTCCGATTGCGACGCGCTGTCGTATCACGTGAAGATCGCGGACGAGGCGGTCCATCTCGGTCCTTCCCCGGCCAAGTTAAGCTACATGGATATCGGCAAGGTGGTGGAGGCCGCCCGGCGAACCGGTTGCGAGGCCGTTTTCCCCGGATACGGGTTTCTATCGGAGAATGCCGATTTTGCCCGTGCCTGCCGGGAGGCCGGCCTGATCTTCATCGGGCCGGGATCGGAGGTGATCTCCCGGATGGGGGACAAGATCGCGACCAAGAAGGCTTTGGCGGACGCCGGCGTCCCGATCATTCCCGGCCTGCCGAAGATGACGTCGGCCGATCAGATCGTGAAGTTCGGGAATGACGCGGGCTGGCCGGTCATCATCAAGGCCGTGGCGGGCGGGGGCGGCCGGGGCATGCAACGGGTCGATTCGGCCGATCAGGCCAAGTCCGCGTTGGAGCGGGCCGTTTCGATCGCGGAGAAGCTGTTCGGGAACGGCGATGTGTATGTCGAAAAATACATCCGCGGCGCCCGACATATCGAATTCCAGTTCATCGCGGACGCCTTCGGCCGCGTGATTCATCTGGGCGACCGGGAATGTTCCATCCAGCGCCGGCACCAGAAGCTGGTGGAGGAGGCCCCGTCCTCCTTGCTTGACGAGCGTCTCCGGAACGAAATGGGACAGGTCGTCGTGAAGGCCGCGAAGGAGATCGGGTACGTCACGGCCGGGACGCTGGAGTTCTTGGTGGCTCCCGACCTGCGCTACTATGCCATTGAAGTGAATCCGCGGATCCAGGTGGAGCATACCGTCACCGAGATGATCGTCGGCCTGGACATCATCCGGCTGATGATCCGGATGGCGGTCGGCACGCCGCTCCGTCTCCGGCAGGAAGATATCCGGATATCGAGCCATGCCATCCAATGCCGGGTGAATGCCGAGGATCCTAAGAAGGATTTCGCCCCTTCGTACGGGACCGTGACCTATCTGCGCCAGGTCAGCGGGCCGTTCGTGAGGGCCGACAGCGGCATCTATCAGGGCTGCGAGGTGCCGCCGTTTTACGACTCCCTCGTTTCGAAAATCTGCTCCGTGGGGAAGGATCGGCCCACCGCGATCGAGCGGATGCGACGGGCGCTCTCGGAGTTCACGGTCTGGGGCATTAAGACGACGATCCCGTTGCTCGAGAAAATCATGGTTCATCCCGATTTCGTATCCGGCCGGTTCGACACGGACTTCATCGACGACCATCTTTCCGAGCTTCTGGATTATACGGAGGACGAGGACGAGATTCTCAAGATCAGCCGGTTCATCGCCGAGATCACGGCGCTCGGGAAGAATCCTTATTGCCGGTAGCGTCGATACCCGGCGAGCCCCTGTAGAAGAGCGAACATGACGGTCCATCCGAAAAAAAGCCCCCGCGAAAACGTCGCCGCCCTCCGGAGCGACCGACGGGTCTATTTTACCAACACCGGCCCCCGGGATACCGGCCAGAGCGACTTCAAGAACCGGCATACGCTGTATGACCTGATCCGGCTCGCGCCGCTCTACAACCGGTCCGGTTATTTTTCAGTCGAAAACCACGGGGGGGCCCGCTTCCACCAGAACCTTCTTCAGAACATGACCGACCCGTTCGAGGAGGCGATCCTCTGGAAGGAACGGATGCCGGACGTGATGACCCAGACGCTGGTCCGCTCGACCAATCTCTGGGGCTACCGTATGTACCCCCGCAACGTGATCCGTCTTTCGGTGAAAGCCTTTCTTCCGTACGTGGACGTCTGGCGCTGCTTCGATTTCCTGAATTACGTTCCCAACATGATCCCGATCGCGGAGGCGGTGATGGAAGGCGGAAAGCTGTTTCAACCCGCGATCTCATTTAGCGTCTCGGAGGATTGCACCGCTGCTTATTACCGGAAGGTGACGGACGAGATTCTCAACGTCACCGGCGGAACGGAAGAGATCATCCTGTGCGTCAAGGACATGGCCGGGGTGGGCTCCCCCAAGCGGATTGCGGCGCTGACGGACGCGTTGCTGCAGAAGTATCCCGATCTGGTGATCCAATACCACCGCCACGCGACGGACGGGCTGGCCGTTCCGGCCCTGGCGGCCGCGGCCAAGGCCGGGGTGAGGATTCTCGATGTGACGGACGATCCGTTCACGCGCTACTACGGCCATGCGCCGGTCCGCGCCGTCCAGGCGCTTCTTCACGAGATGGGGATCGAAACCAGCCTGGATCTCCCGATGGTGGACAAGGCGGCCGAGGCGGTCACGGGCTTCATCGGCCGGTACCAGGAGTTCGAGTCCCCGTTCCGCGGGTTCTCCTACAAGGTTACCGAACACCGCATGCCCGGGGGCGCTTTCCCCAGCTCGTTCGAGCAGGCCGCCAAGGGCGGTTTTCTTCCGCTCATGCCGCATATCTTGAGAGGGATGAGCTGCGGCAATCGGTTCATTAAATATTTCGACGTCACCCCGGGGTCTCAAATCACCTGGACCACCTGGGCCGGGATCATCCAGTATCACTATAAGGAAGGCGGCGTGAAGGGGGTCGAGGATCTCCTCGACCTTTGCGAGCGGTTCGTCGCGCAGGGGCAGTCGTTTGATGCGTTCAGACCGGAGGAAAAGGAGGCCCTGCTGGGCTTGTACGCCCGCGCCACGGATGATCTGAAGAATCTCCTGCTGGGAAAGTACGGGCCGCTGCCGTTCGGATGGCCCGCCGACTGGGTCTATCAATCCGTTTTCGGGGACTCCTGGCGGGAGAAGGTCGCGAAGGAGAGGGTCGAATCGTCTCCGCTGGCCAAGAAACCGGACGAGGAAATCCAGCGGGTTCGGGAGGAACTACAACGATTGATCGAGCGACATCCCGCCGAAAACGAGCTGGTGCTCTACCTGCAACATCCCGGAGCGGCGGTTGATTTCATTCGGTTCCGGACCCGTTTCGGAAACACCTCCGTTCTTCCGACCCCGGTCTGGTTCGACGGCTTGAAAGAAGCCGGAAGCGAAGTCGCCTTTGAAACCCACGGGAAACCCAACACCATTAAACTGGTTTCGATCGGCCAGGAGGTCAATGGGGTCAAGCATATCGTTCTTTCGGTCAACAACACGATGCATGTTTTCCCCGTCGAGATGCCTTCCCGCAAAACGGCCCAGAAGGCGGCGACGCGACTGGCCGATCCGACGATTCCCTGGCAGATCGCCTCTCCCATCATGGGAAACGTCTGGCGGATCGGGGACAAGGACCGGATTCTCAAAATCGGGGACATCGTCCGGGAAGGCGAGGAGGTTTTAAACATCGAGGCGATGAAGGTCGAGACCGCCGTCCTGGCGCCGATGCACGGCGTCATCAAGGAGATCGCGGTCAAACTGAACGAGGCCGTCGTCGAAAAACAGCTGCTCATGGTGCTGGAGGAAATCCCGCCGGAAGAACAAAAACGAAGTCGTGCGCGGCCTAAGAACAGCAAGAAGGCGCGATAAGATGAAATTAACACGAACGACAATTTTTGGGTGACATCCGGCGGGTGGCCGCAGGCGGGGCGCCCCATCCGCCCGCAACAGAAAAGCCAAGGGCTCTTTCGTGAGGTTCCCCGAATAAATCTTCGGAGCATGCGGAGTGAGGACGGATGGGGCTGCCGAAGGACAGGACCCGCCGGCGTAACAGGATTAAAGTTGTTGGCGTTCGATCAGGGCTCTCCATGACTTCAACGCGAGGAGACGGACGTGATTGACGTGAAACCGTTGGACGAAGGCGATCCGATGATCTTCGACGTGACGGTTGAAGACGAAGGCGGCGCGGGCCGTTATAAAGTCACAATGGCGCAGGCCACCTACCGGAAGCTGACGGGCGGCAAGGTCGGCCCGGCCCGCTGTGTCCAGGCCGCGTTCGAATACCTGCTGGAACGCGAATCAAAGGATTCCATCCTGTCCAATTTCGACATCACCCTGATCTCCGCCTATTTCCCCACGTTCGGCAGCGAATTTAAATATTATCTGTAATCGAGTTCTCGGGCCATCCGTCTCGATGGACCGAAAACATCTGTTTGCGTTTTGTCCGTTAGTGTGATAGGGTAAAGATCATCAGAGAGTTCTGTTACACCCTTGAGGAACCGATATGGCAGGTCGTCCAAAAGCCACCGCGACGAAGCGGATCCGTGAGCGCGCGAAGGTTGAGAAGCGCAATGAAAAGATCATGCGCCGTGAAGCGCGAAAAAAGGCCAAGGAAGCCGAGCTTCCCACCGAGGAGGGCACCGATCCCGATCTGGCCGGGATGAAACCCGGTCCCCAGCGTCCGTTGTACTGAAGTCCACGCCCTCTGAAATTTTCGACATTCCTGTATCTTGATTTTTGAGTGAATACCATCAGGAACATAAACCGGCCGGTGTGCTCTTTGCCGAGATGGGTTGTGTCTTTTCTCACCGATGTCGCGCCGATCTATGAGCAGCGCAAGGCGGCGTCCTGAGCATCGAAGTATAAAAGTTACAAAATAGTCCAAGTTCCCTTGCGATAAGAATTCCTTCCTGATGTCCTCAGAACGAGAGATTTCAGAAAAACCGTAGCTTTCGTAATGAAATTATTAACCTTACCCTTAAAAAACCGACTCAAAAGCCACTTTTCCGCTTTTTGACCTTGCTCCCAAATCGGGAACGCGGTATAATGCGCTGTGCGTATCCTATCGCGCAAAATACTTCGAGAGTTTTGGGAAAAACATCCAGATGCTGAGCAGCCGTTACAGGCATGGTATCATGATGTCAAACATGCGGACTGGCGGAGTCCGGCGAATATAAAAGCGGTTTACCGAAATGCCAGCTTTGTGGGGCAAAACAGGGTGGTGTTCAACATCAAAGGGAACAAATACCGGCTCGTTGTTGCCGTGCAATATGATTTTCGCATTGTGTTTATCCGGTTTATAGGGACGCACAAGGAGTATGACGCGATCAATGCGGAAAAGGTATAATTGGAGGCCATCATGGAGATCAAACCGATCCGAACAAAAAAGGACTACTTGGCTGCTCTAAAAGAAATCGAGCGACTTTTTGAGGCTCGATCCGGCACGGTGGACGGCGACCGTCTTGAGGTGCTAACGACGCTCGTAACGGCCTATGAAGAGAAGCATCATGCCGTGCCTCTTCCAAATCCCATTGATGCCATCCAGCATTACATGGAAAGCAGGGGGCTGACGCGTCGCGATCTTGAAAAGTTCCTCGGCAGCCGTGCGCGCGTTTCCGAAGTGCTCAACCGGAGGCGGGCGCTTACGATGGAAATGATCCGTAATCTGCACAAGGGATTAGGCATTCCTGCGGAAGTGCTGATCCAGCCCTATCGGATGGCCAGGAATGCAGCATGAGGAGTTCTGTGAGTTGGTTTTATGGCTTCCCAAGGTTGTGCCGATTTATGAAAAGCACAAGGCGGCGTCGTGAGCATCAAAGCGCGAAAGAAAGCCATGGAGGCTGAGTCCCCCTCCAAGGACGACACCGCCCACGGTCTGGCCTGGATCAAGCCGGGCCCACCCCCGCTGCACTGAAATTCGCGTCTTACCTTAGACACCTTTGCCGATTCCCACCTGCTTTGTGCAAGACTGCGCATTTTATACAGATATGGTTTGCTTGACCACATATAGCAAATATGCTATATTAGTTCATGCCGACAACTCAAGTTGTCTTCTTTGCGGATCATGAGGGATGCCCGGTTCTGGAGTGGTTGGACGGTTTGCCCAAGAGAATTCAGGCCAAGGCTCGTGTCCGTATTGAACGGTTGGCCGAGATAGGACACGAGCTTCGTCGGCCGGAGGCGGACTATCTCCGGGATGGCGTCTACGAGTTGAGATGGCGATTTCAGTCGGTCAACTATCGCATCTTGTACTTCTTCCATGGAAGAGATGTGATCGTGTTATCAAACGGCCTGACCAAAGAGGATCGAGTTCCATCGCAAGAGATCGCCTTGGCCGTACGTCGGAAGGCTATTTTTGAAAACGATCCGTCGGGTCATACGTATACGGAGGAATAAATCATGAAAGGAAAGACAGTGGACGCCGTTGAAATTCTCCGGCGTCGTGCCGTAAAAGATCCCAAGTTACAGGAGTTATACGAAGAAGAGAAGATCAGCTTCCAGACGGCCTTGGCGATTCGTCGCGCCCGGGAAGCGGCAGGTCTTACGCAGGCCCAGCTTGCGAAGAAGATCGGGACGACTCAGTCCGTCATTTCAAGACTGGAGGATGCCGAATATGAAGGGCACACCTTGAAGATGCTGGAGCGAATTGCCGAGGCGCTCAAGCAACGCGTCGTGATCCACCTGGAACCGGAAACCTCCCGTCGGTAAGAGCCGAAACGATTCCCACCCGTCCCGACGTCGTCTTTTGTGGAAGACTTCGGATTACACCGATTCCGGCCTGCTCTATCCCACAAGAACCAATTCCAGCAAAGAGTTATAAAAAAACGCTAATTGGGTGGAGTAGGCCTGAGAGTGGTGGGTTTGGGCCCATCTATTCCCCCCGCTTTCACTTCGCTGCCTCGGGTCCTCAATCTCTTCTGGGTCCCTGGTGCAGTCCGGATGCAGCTCCACTCACTATTTAGTGGTAGCGCCGCGCCGACGGGTGTGTATTGTCTTCATTGGATGCGTCGGTTTCCGGTCCCGACCCTCCCAGCGCAAGGAAGAGCTGCACCGTGTCCATGTAACGCTGTGCCTGCGCGCGCACATAGCCAAGGCGCGCCTGCTGGTACAGACGCTCGGCGTCGAGAACCTGCAGTACGCCCACGTTGCCTTCGCTGTAGCTCTTGCGCGTCAGATCTAAATTCTCTCCCGCAGCATTCTGGGCGTGCGCCTGGGCGTCGAGCTGTTCGGCGTCGTGGTCGAGCGCCTGCAGCGAGTCGGCCACCTGACCGAACGCGACCAGCACCGTTTGTTCGTAATTCGCCGCGCTCGCATGCATCGCGTCCATGGCGGCCCTCTGTTCCGCGCGCAGCGTGCCGCCGTCGAAAAGCGGCGCGAGCAGCGCACCGGAAAAATTCCAAACGTTGCTCGCGCGGTCGAACAAACGGCCGAAATCGACGGCCTGTTGGCCGGTCGATGCGATAAGATTGATGTGCGGATAGAGATTGGCGGTGGCGATGCCCACGGCCGCCGTCGCCGCGTGCAGCTGCGCCTCGGCTGCCAGGATATCGGGCCGCCGATGCGCGAGTTCCGACGGCAGACTTACCGGAAGCCGTCGCGGCAACGCCAGTTGCGAGAGATCGAATTCGGGTAGCGCAACGCCGGCGGGAGGCCGCCCCAGAACGATCGCCAGAGCGTGTCGCGCGAGATCCAGTTCCTGGCGCAGCGGCGGCAAAAGGGTCGTGTCGCTGGCGAGCTGGCTGTCCGCGGTCACGATATCCAGACGCGATACGGATCCCGCGGCGAACGCCACCTGCACGAGCTTCAGGTTTTCCCGATCCTGGTCGAGGATGGCCTCGACGGTGGCGATCTGCGCGCGGAGCGAGGCCATCTTCAACGCCTGCATGACGGCGTTACCGGTGACGGCGAGATAGGCCGCGTCGAGCTGCTGTCGCCGGTAGTCGGCGAGCGCATGTTGTTGTTCGACCGAGCGTGCGACGCCTCCTGTGTAGTCGAGCGCGTAGCTGACGGTCGGTCCCACCGCGAAATAGGTGAACGGGGGCGGTTTGGGCAAGGTGCCGAGAAACTCGGCGCCGTATTTCTGCCTGCCGATGCCGGCGGAGAGCCCGACCTGGGGAGTCCGGGTTCCCGCTTGCGCGGCAGCGAGTTCCTGTGCCTGCGCGAGCGTGGACGCCGCCGCGACGAGCGTGCGATTGCCATCCAGCGCGCGCTGAACGACATCATCGAGCGCGTCCGATTGAAACAGCTTCCACCAATCGCGGCTGAGTTGTTCACCCAGCACCACGTGCTGCGCGGAATCGTCCGCCGGCGGCGCGGCCTCGACGTGCGATGGTTGCGGCGTATAGCGATCGGCGCGCGGCGGCTCGGGACGCGCGAAGTCAGGCCCCAGCGCGCACCCGGCGAGCGTCGCCGCGGCGATGGCCGATGCCAGCATCGTGCCGAATCCCGCACGCGTCATTCGACCACCGCCGGCTCGGCATCTTTTTTCGAACGGCCGCTGCGAAGCAGCACAACCAGCGGAATGGCGCACAGCGTGAGCACCAGCATCAATTTGAAGTCGTTGTTGTAGGCGATCATCGCGGCCTGACCGCTGACCCTTTCGTTGAGCATGGCCAGGCCGCGAATGGTCGACAGGGCCATCGGCGACTGCGCGTGCAGCACGTCGCCGTAGGGCGTGATCTGTTCGGCGAGCCGCGAATGCATCATCTGCGTATTTCGCGTCAGAAGGGTTTCCACCACGGAAATGCCGATGCTGCTGCCGAGATTACGGATGAGACTGAACACCGCCGTCCCTTCGTTCCGAAATTTCGGCGACAGCGTGGCAAAGGTGATGGCCGCGAGCGGTACGAATACGAATCCGGTACCGAGACCCTGCGCGAACCCGGACCACACGACCAGCGAACTGTCCATCTGGAGGTAGAAGTCCGTCATCTGCCACAGCGAAAACGCGGTCAGACCGAAGCCCGTGGCGATAATGAGCCGGGTGTCGACTTTTCCCATCAGCCGGCCCACTATGAACATGGCCGCCAGCGTTCCGATGCCGCGCGGCGCGGTGACCAGGCCGGTCAGGACGACGGGATAATTTAGAAGGTCCTGCAGCAACGGCGGCAGCAGCGCCAGCGTCGCGAACAGCACGACGCCGACAATGAAAATGAACACGTTGCCCGTGAGAAAGTTGCGGTCCTTGAAGAGAGCGGGGCTCACGAACCGCGGCTTGGTCGTCGTAACCATATGCACGACGAACAGATAAATTGAGACGCCGGCCACGATGGCCTCGATCCATATCTCGGTGGAGCTGAACCAGTCCCTGAGCTGGCCGCGGTCGAGCATCAGCTGGAACGCCCCGATGGCCAGACTCAGCGCGGTAAAACCGAAGAAATCGAAACGGGATTTGCGCAACTGCGTTTCCGGCATGAACGCCAGAATACCGAGGAAGGAAAGAATGCCGAACGGCACGTTGATGTAGAACACCCAGCGCCAGTTGTAGTTCTCGGTCAGCCAGCCGCCGAGGGCGGGACCCAGGATGGGTCCGATGGTGACGCCCATCACCCAGATCGCCATCGCTTTGCCGTGCTGCTCCGGCCGATTGATGTCAAGCAGCACGGCTTGCGACATCGGGATCAGCGCGGCCCCGCAGAGCCCCTGGAACAACCGGGCGAGGACGATCTCGGGCAGCGACTGGGCCACTCCGCACAGGGCGGATGCGACGGTGAAACCCACCACCGAAATCAGGAACACCCGCTTGCGCCCGATCTGTCCCGCCAGCCAGCCGCTCAACGGCGTCATGATGGCGGCGGCGATGATGTACGACGTCAACACCCACGCCATCTGGTCCTGCGTCGCCGACAGCGAGCCCTGGATGCGCGGCAGCGCCACGTTGGCAATGGTATTGTCGAGGGCCTGCATGATCGAGGCCAACATCACAGCCAGCGTGATGAGCATCCGTTCCTGGGCCAGGACGGGTTCGCCTCCTGTGGCCGCGGTGGTATTCACTTGACTCCAGTCGAAGCGCCGGCCGGATTCGCTTCAGCCGACCCGAAAAGATGGCGCTGATACCCGGTATCAACGCTGACATTGGCGCTCAGTCCGTCCTGCAGCGGAAACGACGGATCGGAATGCCCGAGTTCCACGCGCACCGGCAATCTTTGTACCACCTTGACCCAGTTTCCCGTCGCATTTTCGGGGGGCAATACCGAAAATTGCGAACCGGTTCCGGGACTCAAGCTGGCCACCCGCCCCTCGAAGGTTTTACCGGGATAGCTGTCTACTTGTACGCTGGCGATCTGGCCGACTCGCATGTGGGTGAGCTGGTCTTCCTTGAAATTCGCCTCGATCCAGACATCGCCTGTCGACACCAGCGCGAACACCGGCTCCGACGCGCCGATATAGCTGCCCGCTTGCAGTTGCTCGACGCGCGTGACGACGCCCTCGCTGGGCGCCGTGACAATGGTGTAGGATAGGTTGAGCTTGGCCCGGTCGAGCAGCGCTTGTGCCTGCTGCACCATGGGATGCCGGTCCGGCGCGATGTTCGGATCGCCGCCCAGGCTGGCGGCCACCGCGCCGACCTGTTGCCGCGCGCCCGCGACGTGGGTGCGGGCCTCATCGAGCGCGTGCAGCGCACGATCGACCTGTAACTGGGACGCAATGCCCGAAGCGAGCAAGCGCTGCTGCCGTTCGTATTCATGTTGTTGAAACGCCAGTGTCTCCTGCGCCGATGTGAGTTCGGACTGGCGTTGCCGATAGGTCGCCTTCAATGACTCGACCTGCAGTCGTGCCGCGGCGAGCTGCGCGCCGGCTTCCTCGACCGCGATACGGAACGGTGCGTCGTCGAGGCGAAACAGCATGTCGCCCTTGCGCACAGCCTGGTTGTCGCGCACGGCAATCTCCTGCACGCGTCCGGCGACGTTGGCGCTGATGGCGACGCGCGCGGTCTGCACGTAGGCGTCGTCGGTTGCCTCAAAGCGTCCTCCGGTCAGATAGAAGTAGGCGGCGACGGCCGCGAGGCCGGCCGGCCCCAACGCCATCAGCAGAAGGCGCAGACGCCGTCGCCGGTCCATCGCCGGCGGTTGTGGCGTGGCGCTGATACTCTCTTCCTCGGCGTTCGCTACGTCCATAATCACTTTCTCGTTCGGGTTCTGCGGGAACGGCTCGCACCCTTGCCGGCGGCCGGCGTCGCTTGTATGCCCACGGCGGTGTCCCGGGACTCGATGGGCTGGTCATCGAGAGCGCATACATTCCGGTGAATACGTTCCAGCAGATCCATAAACGCGTCCCGGTCCTGCCGGCGGATGCCGGCGAATGTCTCGGCGCGAGTCAGCTCGGCCAGGCGCCAGATTTTGTCAAGGAGGGTCCGGCCCTTGCCGGTTAGGTAGAGGCGGCGCGCGCGACGGTCCCCTGGATCAGGACGCCGTTCGAGCAGACCGTCGGCTTCCATGCGGTCGAGGATACGCACCATCGTCATGGGTTCCACATCGGCGAGTTCGGCGAGCCTGGCCTGACTGACACCCTCGTTCTTCTCGAGACGGACCAGCGCCTTGCACTGCGGAAGTGTCAGGGAAATCCCCCGCGCCCGCTGCTCGAAGCGAAGCACATACCGATGGCTTACGTCCTTGAGCAGAAAACCGAAGTTGCGCAGTCGATCCATCGATTGTCCATTATCACGGATGGCCGATAAGCCCCCGACAACAATTCCGTGTGCGTCACGAAAACGTCGATGGGCAAGGCGCCAGACAGGATCGCCATTTCACCCCCGCGCGAGACAGGGAAGCGTCCTCACCTGCAGTCAACTGATAATAATATTTATAATAACAAACGATATTATCTCACACATTTGAATGTCTGTCAAGCCGGCTTCCGGTGCTGGTGGAGTTTAGGGACACCGGGATGATTAACTCTGCTCCAATCCGCCAAACCGCGTTAGCGCTGGGTCGCGTCCGAAGTTGACCTTCGGACGATTCAGGCATTCCTGGGACATCGGTATAGACAAACACGCTTTTTTACTTTACTTTGGTGGTGGGCCAGAGACGGGTTTTCAGTTTGATCGGCAATCTTTATGGGCCAATCCAGGAGATCTCATTGAGCGCGCGGGGTGTTGATCATGTCAACCGCTTCCGGTGCGGACAAGGGAATCCAGATAGGCCAGTACTCTGCGGTCGACCCAATAAGTGACCGCTCCCGGACTCCTTCCCTCGACGAACCCCACGTGTCCGCCGCGGGGAGTGAACTCGGCCGTCAGCCAGGGCGACCGGGCCACGGCGTCATGCGGCAGACAGGAAGCGGGGAGAAACGGATCGTCGTAGGCGTTGAGCAGGAATGTGGGTTTCCGGATTTCTTCAAGCCACGGCCCGGCGCTTGAGCGGGTCCAGTAATCCCGCGCGTCCTTGAAACCATGAATCGGCGCGGTCACGCGGTCGTCGAATTGAGCGAAGCTCCGGATTCGAGCCACCTCCTTCGGGTCCAAGAGGTCGGGAAACATTTTAACCTTCAGCAGCACTTTCTGCTTGAGCGTTCGCAGAAAGACCTGGCCGTAGATCCGGTGGATGCCGTGGTCGATCCGGTGGGCCGCGGCCGCCAGATCGAACGGGACGGAGACCGCTACGGCGGCTCGAATGGATTCGGGAATTTTTTCTCCGTGTTCGCCCAGCCATTTCAAGAGAACGTTTCCGCCCAGCGAGTAGCCGACCAGTCCGATCGGCCGACCCGGATTGTCCGAGACGACCGACGAGACGATATGATCCAGGTCACCCGTTTCTCCCGAGTGGTAAAACCGGGGGCGCCGGTTGATCTCGCCGCTGCAGGATCGAAAATTTATGGCCACGCCGTCCCAACCCCGCCGCTCGGCTTCGCAAAGCAGTCCGAGCACGTAGGGAGAACGCGAGGAGCCTTCCAGGCCGTGAAGAACAACCAAAAGCGGCCGGTAGCCGTGCCGTCGGACGGACGCAAACCAGTCCAGGTCGATGAAATCGCCGTCCGGTGTGTCCACACGCTCTCGAAGGAGGGGCGGCTCCGGCCGGCGGTCGAACAGGCGCCGCCAGACCGTCTGCCGATGCGGCCCGCGAAGCCACCACGCGGGACGGAATTCGGAGACCGCCTTGGTATGAACCCTTTGATCGATCGATGGTTGAATCGCCATTTTCACAACCGCAAGCGCAACAGATATTCATTTTACACGAAGCCGAGCTTAAATGGAATGCCGACGGCCATTTTTTTCTTGACCCAACGATCACAGGAGGGATAGCCTAAAATTATTCATTCCCGATTTAAGGATCTCATGGGCGGGCCGCCCGCCTGAACTACCATAAACGATTGACGGAGGTGGTCATGAATCAGGGAAAAGATCTGATCCTCATTACGGGTGCGACGGGACAGCAGGGCGGCGCGGTGGCGCGCGAGTTGCTATCACGCGGTCACAAGGTGCGCGCGATGACACGCAAACCCGATGGAGATGCGGCCCGGGCGCTGAAAAAACTCGGTGCGGAGATGATCGCGGGGGATCTCGACGCCCCGAAATCGCTGGAGGCCGCCCTCACCGGCGCGTGGGGCGTCTTCTCGGTCCAGAACACCTGGGAGGCCGGCGTGGCGAAGGAAGAGGAGCAGGGCAAACGCCTGGCCGAGGTCGCCCGGAAGAAAGGCGTCTCGCATTTCGTCTACACTTCGGTCGAGTCGGCCCAACGCAAAACCGGCATCCCTCATTTCGACAATAAGGGACGGATCGAGGAGACGGTTCGCCGGCTCGGTTTTCCTTCCTACACGATCCTGCGGCCCGTCTTCTTCATGGATAATTTTCTCTCGCCCTGGTTCAAGCCGGCCCTCGATCAGGGAAAGCTGATGATCGGGCTCAAACCGGCCACGCGCCTCCAAATGATCGCCGTGGAGGACATCGGGAAGTTCGGCGCGCGGGTTTTTGAAGAGCATGAAAAGATGAACCGGAAGGAGATCGACCTGGCCGGCGATGAGAAGACGATGCCGGAGACGGCCGTAATCCTGGGCAAGGCGACGGGCAAAACGGTCGAGTTCGCGCAGGTTCCGATCGCGGAGATTCGCAAGTCCAGCGAGGATTATGCCCTCATGCTCGAGTGGTTCGACCGGGTCGGATACAGCGCGGACATTCCCGCACTCGCCAAGGCGTACGGGATCCGGTTGACGACCCTTCCCGAATGGGCCGCGAAAGCCCTCCGGACCCGGGCCTAACGCCGGAGTATCAATTCCGCGCAACGGTGTCCGCTCGTGACCGCGCCTTCGATGGTCGCGGGGAGGCCGGTGCGGGTCCAATCGCCGGCCAGGAAGAAATTCTCGTACGGGGTTTCTTGCGTCGGGCGCCAGCGCTCGGCCTCGGGACTACAGGAGTACGTCGCCTGGCGCTCCTTGATCAACCGGGAATGGATGAGTTTGGCCTTCCCGACCTCCGGGAAAAATCGTCCCAGGTCTTTGCGGGCCAGCGCGATCAGCTCGTCCCGCGAACGATCGATCAGATCATAAGCCCCGCTCGTGATGCAGGCCACCGCCCCGGCCTGGGTTTCATCTTTCTTCCAAAGACGCGACTTGTCGAAAACCCATTGGATCGGGGAATCGATCAGGCCGATGAACTCTTCGTCCATGATCGGCCGGTCGAACCAGAGATGGATCGAGACCATCGGCGAATCGCCCAAATGGCCGAGCGCCTCGAACGGGCCGCCTTCTTGCTCGAGCTCCGGCGGCACCAATTTTCGCAGGGCCGAATGCGGCACGGCGCTGACGGCATAATCGGCCGTCATCGCCCCGCCGTTGCGCAGCACGACGGCCTCGAATCGGCGCCCGGAAAAGGCGAGCCGGTCCGCGGGCGCGTTCAGGTACACCTCCCCGCCGCGCGCCTCGATGAATTTGCGGGCCTGTTCGGTGTAGAGATCACCCAGCCCGACGGTGATGATGCCGAAGGAGGAATCCCGGAGCGATCCGAGGAAGGTCTGTTTCAGTACGCGGAGGAACAGATCCGCCGAGGCCCGGTGGGGAAGTTCATTCAAGGCCGAAATCGCGAGGGGATACCACCAGCGTTGGCGGAGCGACTCCGGTTGACGGAGGGAATCCATCCATTCCTTGAGCGTCATCGTGTCCGGAAGCGACCGCTTCATGGCGATCGAAGCCCCGGCCCGGAGCAGATGCAGGCGGTCCGCGACCGATAGTCCCCGACAAAGGGCGACGCCGAACGCCAGATGAAGGGGCGGGGGAAGCGGCCGGCCGCTCAGAATCATCCGGCGGCCTCCGGGCTCGACCAGCACCATTCGAAAGCGGTTTTGATAACGGACCAGCCCGTCCGACCCGATCGCCTTTAAAAATTTCTGAGTCTCATGAAACGCGCCCAGCAGCGCATGCTGGCCGTTGTCGATCAGCTCGCCCGTCGTCCCGTCTTCAACCGAATAGGCCCGGCCACCCAGTATCCGACGTTGTTCGATCACGGTGACCTTCACGCCCCGGCTCGCCAAGGCGACGCCGGTCGACAGGCCCGCGAAGCCGCCGCCGATGATCAGAGCCTTCTTCATGCCGTGACGGCCCGCGCGCCGCCGATCCGGTTCATCAGCGCGGTCTTGAGAGCCAGGGCCAGTTTCCGCGGTTTGGAGAGGCGGACGCGGCGCTCGAAAACGTTGTACCGGGCGTCCCTGATCTGATGGAGCAGCGCGGAATAAATGGCGGCCATGATCTCGGAGGCGATGAGCTGCCGTCGGTGTTCGGGTTGGACCAGTTCGGCCGCCCGCCGGAAATAGTCGCCGGCGCGTTCGGTCTCAAACCGCATGAGCTCCGCGAACGATTCGTTGTAGGTTGAGTTCAACAGCTCCGCCTCGGTGTACCCGAAGCGGCGGAGGTCGTCCTGCGGGAGATAGATCCGTCCCCGTTGCGCGTCGTCCTTGAGGTCCCGGAGGATGTTTGTAATCTGAAACGCGATGCCCAGCGCGACGGCGTAATCCTTGTACGACTCCCTCGGACAGCCGAAGATCTCGATGCAGATCAGACCCACGGTGCCCGCGACCCGGTAACAATATTGAGAGAGATGAACGAAGTTGGCATAGCGCGAGACGGTCAGGTCCATTTCGACCCCTTGCAACAGCTCCTCGAAGTAGGTTCGGGTCAGCTTAAACTCTTCGACCGTTTTCTGCAGAGGGATGACGACCGCATGGGTTCCCCGTCCGGCATAACATCGGTTCAACTCTTCCCGCCAGAATTCCAACCGGCGCTTTTTTTCTTGCGGACTCAGCGCGCCGTCGGAAACGTCATCCAATACCCGGCAAAAGGCGTAGACGCGCTCGATCGCTTCCCGCTGGGGTCCGGGAAGGAACAGAAACGACGGGGCAAAGTTGCTGCTTCGGTGCGCCGCCTGGGATGGTTGTGACGGCATCATCTAGATGATTTCTCCTGCCGGCGGTATCGGGCGATCGCGGATTTTGTCACGACGGCGATCTTGTCTTTCAACCCGATGGTGGGACGGTGAGAAAAAACATCGTAATCCGCGTTCTCGATGCGGTCCAGGATGGCCATTCCCCCGTTCCAGACGAGATGGAGCTCGAAGCGCAGGTCCCGTCCGACCCGGTCGCAAAGGCCGCGGCCCCGGTGAAACAATTCCCTCGTCCGCGCGATTTCATGCCGCATCAATCGGCGAAAAGCCTCGTTGCACCGCCGGCTCCGGAGGTCTTCTTCGCTGTAACCGAATTCCGCCATGTCTTCTTGAGGGAGATAGATCCGATTTTTTCGGAAATCGACTGCCACGTCTTGCCAGAAGTTGGTCAGTTGAAGCGCGGTGCAGATCGAGTCGGAAAGTCGATGCCGTTCCGGGTCGTGATCGTCGAACAGGAGCAGGACCAGACGACCGACCGGATTGGCCGAATACCGGCAGTAGGTCAGGAGATCCTCAAACCGGGCGTGATGCTTTGCGGTCACGTCCATCTTGAAGGCCATGAGGAGATCCTGAAAGAGAGCGACGGGCAGGTCGAATCGCTCGATCGTCTCTTTGAGCGCGATGAAGACGGGATGCTGCGGTTTTCGCCAGACGCATTGGAGCAGTTGATTCTCCCAGTTTTCGAGGAAGGCCAAGCGCAAGGTGTCGACATAGTCGGGTTCATCCGCAAAATCGTCCGCCATGCGGGCGAAGGCGTAGACACTGTGGACATACGGCCGGAGCCTTTTGGGAATGAAGCGGGAGCCGACCGGAAAATTCTCGTAATGGCTCAAGGTCAGGCGCTCGCAATACCCAAAAGCCTCTTCGAGGGTCCATGAACCCTCCTCAAGTTCGGAGGGGGGCGGCGGGGAATACCGTGTCATGATTATGATTTAACACACACCGCGCCTGGAGTCAATCGGTGCGGTTTCGGAGGGCCGGGGGAAGGAACAACACGGAGAAAGTCGTTAGGTTGATTGGCTGGCCAGTCCCGCCTTTAGAGAAGGGGATTGCGCCCGCTGTTCGGATTCATTCGCGTTTCGGGAAAGCAGTTTCAGGGTGTCCTCGTATCCCAGCTCGATCGCGCGTTTCAGCTTGTAGCTGTTTGAAAATTCCAGCGTTCCGAGTTCCAGGCTTTTCGAGGGTTGCAAGAGGATCATTTCGACCGGATGGAGTTCGCCCCGAGGGTAGAGGCTGTTGATGCGATTCAGGTGGTGCGCGTCGTCCAGAAGAATGGCGTACTGGCTGGCTTCCAGAAGCGTAATAGTCAGCGCCAGGTTGTTTCGGATCTTCTTGTTGGCGAAATCCTCCCTCCGGCTGTTGATTGCCGCGTAGATCTGGGTGGCCCCGCTTTCGATGGCCGTCTTGAAGGGAACATTGTCCGTCACGCCGCCGTCCACCAAGACGTGGTCGTCCACTCGGACCGGTGGAAAGATCACCGGGATGCTGGCGGAAGCCAGAAGGCAGAGGTCGAGATGAGGGCTGTCGTTGTAGAATCGGAAGACTCTTCCCGTCACCAAGTCGAAGGCGCTGACGATGAGTTTTTTGGAACTGGTCCTGACCTTGTCGAAATTCACGCTGTTGCGGATCAAGTCCAGGAGCGGTTTTGAGGAGAAATAGGGGTAGGTGAAATTTCCAAAAAAGGAGGCGATAAAGGACATCTTCCACATGCGCGAGTAAACTTGTTCGGTGGTAAGGTGTTCCCAGATTTCGAGGAGTTTTCTCTCCTCGCCTGCGACCACCATCGCCGCGCTCAGGGCCCCTGAACTCGTTCCGCAAACGATGTCCGGATGGATTCCCAGATCGCACAGCGCGTTCACAACCCCTACCGAATAGGCCCCCTTCGAACCTCCGCCGGAGAGAACCAGGGCAACTTTTCGTTTTCCATTGTCTGAGCTGGATGGGTGTGTGGGATTCATTTTGAACAAAGTCTCCGATCCGTTTGTCGTTGATTTAATTTTACCATCGAAGGATGGACTGTCAAGATGAATCATTCATAAGACAGCGGGCCATCACCGGCATGGTTGAGCATTTATAATCCGGGGCCGTCGATCTACTGGAAAAGTCCCGATCTCAACGGTTGATTTGTCCGTTGAAGGAATAAAATGTATCGGTTGTTTCTCTTGCATCCTCATGATTTCTAAATAAATTTTGTTCTTTCGGTCCTGAATTCGAATTGACACGTTCAATCTCGGCTGATACAATATTCTGAATTTTTTTCTCGTGTTTCCGAAAACGCCACTTTCGAGTATTCGGATCAGAGCATTATTTTAATCGGAATGGATAATGAGCCGTAGGGACCGTTTTCTGTTCGCCTGCCAGAGAAAGCCCGTCGATTGCACCCCGGTCTGGTTCATGCGCCAGGCCGGGCGGTACATGAAGGAATATCGCGAAGTCCGGAAGACGCACTCCATCCTCGCGATTTGCAAGACCCCCGAACTGGCCGCCCAGGTCACGCTTCAGCCCATCGAACGTTTCGACGTGGATGCCGCGATCATCTTCGCCGATATCCTGCTTCCACTCGAGCCGATGGGCATCCAGTTGGAATTTGCGAAGGGCGAGGGACCGGTGATCCATAACCCGGTACGTGATGAAGCGGCTGTTCGGGCGCTTCAGCCCTTCGAACCGGACGAAAAGACGCCTTTTGTGATGGAGGCGATCCGGATGGTCCGTCGAGAACTCGACGGGAAGGTTCCGTTGATTGGATTCTGCGGAGCGCCGTTTACCCTGGCCAGCTACATCATTGAGGGCGGCCATTCGAGTCATTACATTCAAACGAAGCGGATGATGCTTCATGCGCCTTCGCTCTGGAAGGAGTTGATGGTGAAACTCGCCGACGCCATGGCCGGCTACCTTCGGGCCCAGATCCGGGCCGGGGCGCAGGCGGTTCAGATCTTTGATTCCTGGGTCGGTTGTTTAAGTCCGGAGGATTTCCGAGAGTATGTCCTGCCCTACACGCGGCGGATGATCGACGGTTTGAAAACGGAGGGTGTTCCCGTGATCCATTTCGGGACAGGGACGTCCGGATTTCTGGAATCCATGCGCGAGGCCGGTGGAGAGGTCATCGGCGTGGATTGGCGAATCCATTTGGATGAGGCCTGGAAACGCGTGGGACCGGAAGTCGCGATCCAGGGAAATCTTGACCCCGTCGTCCTGTTCGGTCCGACGAAGGAGATTGAACGACGCGTTCACGACATCCTTCGGCGTGCGGGGGGCCGGCCCGGTCACATCTTCAACTTAGGTCATGGAATCCTTCCCGAAACGCCGGTCGAGAATGTCGAGGCCGCGGTCGAATTTGTCCATAAATTAAGTCGTACGTGAGCCATCCCGCAATCGGCCTTTATTTTTCCCTGGCATCCCGGTATAATGGGGTGGACAAAGAAATGGGGAGGGGACGAATCGTGAAGGCTCGGAAAATTCCGCGGCGGTTCGATGCGGCGGAGATTCTTCATCAAAGAAACTCCCAATTTTCGACGCTCAACCGGCTGTCGGCCATCATCAGCCAGACGGGCAGTCTGGACAAGGCGGTGGGCGGCACGCTGGACCAGCTTTTGGAGTTGACCGGAGCCGACATCGGATCGGTTCATATCCTTGAGCCGAAGACCGACCATCTAAAGTTGATCGCGAGCCGCGGGATTTCCCGGGAGTTTATCTATGCGGAGGACTGTATTCCCGTCGGCGACTGCCTCTGCGGTCGGGTGGCCCAGACCGGCGAGTTGGTCTCTTCACCCGACCTATCGACCGAGGTTCGCTTAACCCGGGCCGCCTGTCGGGATGAACCGTTCGGTTCGGTCGTCAGCATCCCGTTGAAATCGAGAGACCGTGTGCTGGGGATCATGACGGTTTATGCGAAACGCCCCCATGCGTTCATGAAAACGGACCAGGAGTTCCTTGTTCTTGTGGGCCGTCAGATCGGCGTGGCGATTGAAAACGCCCAGCTCTATGCGAGGACTCGCGAATTGGCGGTCGCGGAGGAGCGGAACATGATCGCCCGGGAGATCCATGACGGCATTGCGCAAAATCTGGCCTATTTGAATCTGGAGGCTAAAAAACTGGAAGACTTGTTGAATAAGAGCGCCCCGACGCAGGCTCTGTCGGAGTTGAACCAGATCCGTCGGGTGATCCAAGACACCTACGAGGACGTCCGGGAGCTGCTCGTGAATTTCCGAACGAAATTTAAGGAGGATCAGGACTTCCTGACGGTCTTGTCCGACTACGCGCAGGATTTTAGCCGCAGGACCGGAATTCGGGTTCAGCTTCCCCGATCCGACGTACCCGCGCTGTCCCCCACCGTCCAGGTGCAGCTGTTCCGTGTGATTCAAGAAGCCCTGTCGAATGTTCGCAAACATGCATCCGCCGAGGAGATCACGATATCGCTCTCATCGACCCCGACCCATCTTGAGGTCAAGATCCAAGACGACGGCCGCGGCTTTGACTCCCGGTCGCTTCCGAACCAGAAACATCCCCGCATGGGGCTGGAGATCATGAAAGAACGCATGGCGCATCTGCAGGGTGAGTTGCGCTTGGAGTCGCAACCGGGCGCCGGGACGACTCTCCGCGCGACCCTTTCTCTGGAGATGGCGAAGAGATAAAATGCGATGCCTCCCGTCAAAGTTCTCATTGTAGACGATCACACTCTTTTTCGAAAAGGACTCGCCAGCCTGCTTCGGCAGCAGCGAGGGATCGAGGTGGTCGGAGAGGCCAAGGACGGCGAAGAAGGCGTCCGAATGGCCCGGGCGCTCAAGCCGGACGTGATCCTCATGGACGTCAATATGCCGATCTCCAACGGCATTCAGGCCACCCGGGCCGTTCGCGAAACGATGCCCAAGGCGCAGATCATCATGCTCACCGTCTCGGAGGAGGACGAGGATCTTTTCTCGGCGATCAAGGCCGGAGCCCGAGGCTATTTGCTTAAAAATGTGGAACCCGACCAACTCATCAAAGCCATCCATCTCCTGGCTGCGGGAGAGGCCGTTATTCCTCACTCGATGGCCTTGAAGCTGCTCAACGAGTTCAGCAGCATTGCCCATAAAATCGATACCCCATCGGAATCCAAGGTGAACCTCCTGACAACGCGTGAACACGAAATTCTCCAATTCTTAGCCAAGGGCAGCAGCAATAAGGAGATTGCAAACGCCCTTTGCCTCTCCGAGCACACGGTCAAGATCCACCTCAAGAATATTCTCAAAAAACTCCATATGAATAATCGCATCCAGGCCGCGATCTATGCCCACGAACAAGGCCTCGTGAATCAAAAATCTCTCCGTAAAGATTGAAGAACTCCGTTTCTCCGGTTTCTTCATAGTCCAGAAGAGCTATATTCGAATAACCCCTTTCCCCCTCAAAAATAGACCATTCGCGGAATAGACAGCGCCTTTAACAAGGGAGTAATCTGCAGTTCGTTAACCTCCGTAGAGGGCTCTATGCAAAAGCGACGGCTTCTTTTAATCACGACGCAATCGTTGTTCGGAACCGGGATCGTCAGCCTTCTGGAGGGGCAGCAGGAGCGTTTGATGATCGAGAAGGTGCCGGATGTGAGGACGGCTCACAAAATATGCGGCAGTTTCAAGCCGGAGGTCGTGGTGGATTTTAGCGAAATGAGCAGCCCGGAAGATCAGGCCCTCTTGCAGGAATTGGTTTCCCGCTATCATACGAGGGTTGTTCATTGCACACTGGAGGCCAATCAGCTCACGATCTACGACAAGACAAGAATCAAGAACGCCACGGTGGAAGACCTCATGTCCGCCGTGCTGAAATAAATTAAAAATTCTCGGGCGAATAGGCGAAGGAATCGAACCGGCCCTATGGGGGAAAATCAAGGAGGTCAGTCATGAAAACAGGGTACTTCGGATGGTTTGGGAAGACGGCATCGCTCATCGCCGGACTCTATCTGACGTCGTTCTTCGGGGGCGTCTTTTCGCTTCCGACCGCGGTCGCGGAGGAAGGACAATCGCATGCTCAGGTCGCGGATTCCAACGGGCCGACCGGCGCCGACTGGAAGACGAAGCTAAAAGAACAGGTCACCCGGGAAGATTCAGCCGAAGGCCACACGGGACATGAGGACCAGGTGGACGCCGCGATGCAGAAGCTGATGGACGAGATCGCGAAGGGTTCCGGACAACGCGCGGCACACGCCGGCGGTTCGGGGCCTTTCACCGACATGGCCACGATGCAGCAAATGGACCGGAGCTATTTCCTGGGACCGGCCGGTCCCAATGAAACCGTTACCAACGGCGGGCATTGTCCGGCCGGTGCTCCGGTGAAAGAGTACGATGTCTCGGCGATCAATGTTGAGATTACCCTGAATCAGTGGCTGGACTACCATCCCGGATATATGTATGTTTTGACCGAGAATATTCAGAAGGTCCGTGATGAGGAAAAAATCAATCGTGAGGCCCGAAAGAAGCCGGGGTATGAAATCGGCGCCGTCTCGACCGGTCTTCAGACCGACATGATCCAGCCGCTCAATATCCGCGGAAACCAGGGGGACTGTGTGATCATCACCCTCCGGAATCAGTTGGACGGCGAAGATGTCGGTTTGCATATCCATGGTTCCAGCACGATCGTCAAGGCCACCGGCCAGCCGGCGACATCGGCCAACCCGGATTCGACCGTCAAACCGGGCAAAAGCCAGGTTTTTGAATGGTACATCCGGCCGGACGAGCAGGAGGGCGTGCATGCGATGCACAGCCATGTCGGCCGCGAGCAGGCGAGTCTGGGAATGATCGGGTCCTTTACCGTGGAGCCGATGGGTTCTACCTATCTGGATGCAATCACGGGAAAAGAAACCAAGAGCGGATGGGAGGTGATGATCGCCAATCCCAATGTTCCGGATTTCCGGGAGTTCGTGGTCTTCTACCATGAAATCGGGGATGAATCCTTCCGGCCGCTGAACCGGAACGGCGAAATGATTCCGCAGCGGGACCCCAACACGGATGCCTACCGTCCCTCCGCTCGGGCGCTCAATTATCGCAGCGAGCCCTTCGGGATCAACAACCTCGCGCTTCAGGAAAAGTATTTCCATTTTGAAGACGAGTCGATGGCCTACAGCGCTTACACCTTTGGCGATGTGCCCACGCCGCTTCCACGATCGTATATGGGGGACCCGGCCAAGTTTCGCTTGGTCCACGGCGGCGGCGAGGTCTTTCATTCGCACCATCCGCACGGCGGATCCATCCGCTGGCTTCGTCAGCCGCAAGCCGATGGAAAGGCCGACTTCCTCATGAATGCGGCCTCAAACGGTCCGGTGAAGTTCCCGGAGGTTCGGACGACGTCTGATCGCGTGGACGTGGAAGTGATCGGGCCGACCGAGGCCTTGGATCTTCAAACCGAGTGCGGGTCCGGTCTTTGTCAGCAACTCGCGGGAGATTTTCTGTTCCACTGCCACGTGGCGCACCATTATGTCGCCGGGATGTGGTCGTACTGGCGTGTGTACAACACGCTGCAGATCGGGAACTATCCGTTCGGCAGCACCGACATCATGCCGCCCTTGCAGGAGCTTCCCGACCGGAAAGGCCGGATGAAGCCGGCCGTGACCTCCGACAAGCTGGTCGGAAGGACGATGGACTGGTACGACAAGAAATGGAACATCACGGCGGACAAGACGGACTTCTCCAAGGCCGTTCCGGATGTTTCGATCAAGGACTGGGTGAAGATGATGCTGCCGCCGGCCGGACAGCCGGGCCACGTCGCGGACGAGAAGGGCCAGATCGAGGCCTACGATGCGACGGTATGGGACTGGACCTGGGACGGGAGCAAGGCGATGGGCGAACCGGAAGTGACGGGGACCTTCCCGTGGCCCAAGTACACCTCTCCGATGCCGGGGAAGCGGCCGCCGATCCTGTTCGAGGAGAAGACGGGGAAGCTGGCTTGGCCGCATTTCAAGCCGCACCTCGGAAAGCGGGTTCCGTTTGCCCGCCATCACGGACCTGCGCCGTGGCTGGAGCCGATTCATATGGATAAGAATACGGGAGCCTTGTCGACCGATCCGGGCAGTGTCGGTGCACCGGGAAGTGAAACGACCCTTCCGGCCCGACCGGGAGAACAGGGGCGTTGGAGTCTCTGTCCTGAGAATGCGGGAAGAAAGCAATACACAATCCACTTTATCGAAACACCGATCACGATGAATGACGCCATCGGCAAAGAGAAAGCCGTGGTGGATCAGCACGGGACGATCTATGTCCTCCAAGAAGAGGAAGCCGCCGTGAGGGCGAACAGCGATCTGGCGCGCCCGTTGGTCTACCGTGCCAACGTCTATGACTGCGTGGACGTCATCCTAAAAAGCGAGTGGATGGACAATGACACCACCAATTTCCAGATGTCGAAGATCAACATCCACCCGCATTTCATCCAATTCGACAACCAGTCTTCGGACGGCGTGATCACCGGCTTTTCTTATGAGCAGTCGGTCCGGCCGTTTACGGAGATGAAGAAAGACAAACAGGCGGGACTTCCGGTGCCGATGAATTCCACTCTAACCGAGGACGTCAAGGCCGGAGCCGTCAGCATCAAAATCAAGATGCCGGAAGGGGCGACGCCGTATCATGTCGGAACGGATATCATGATCGGAATGAACGAGGTCAAAACCTCGGAGGTTCGGTGGATCAAGGACATCAAAGGGGACACGGTCTTTTTCAGTGAACCTTTGAAAAATAGCCACAAGAAGGGAGAGATCGCTTCGGTGGAGTATGTCCGTTATCGGTATTGGGTGGACGCCGACTTGGGAACGGTCTTCTGGCATGACCACGCCCTCGGCGGCACCACCTGGCCGCACGGCGCGGTGGGCGGTCTGATTGTCGAGCCGTTCGGCTCCACCTATCATGATCCGAAAACCGGGAAGGAGATCCGGAGCGGACCGATCGCCGATATCCATACCACCGAGCCGGTCGGCTATGGGGTGAACGGCAGCTTCCGGGAGTTGGTTCAGTATCTTCATGACACGGTGCCGTACACCGCGCAGGTCGTAACGGCGGGGAATCCTCCCGGCCAGACGGTCAAGGCGGCCATCGACGCGGGGCAGGCGCTTTTCTTCCAGATGCCGTATGACCTGGACTTGGTGGCCGTCCCGATGCTCAACGGCGGAACGCACACCACCGGGGGCGGTTTCTTCTTCCGGGCCGAGTCGATTGCAAAACGGTTGAAGTTCAAGCCGGAGCCGTCGATGGTCTTTTCGACCCGGGTTTACGGAAAGGATCCCGGTACGCCGCTCCTTAGGGCCTACGTGGGAGATCCCATTGTGTTTCGATTGCTGCATGTCATGATGAATGAGAGCCACACGTGGCACATTGCCGGCCATGCCTTCCGGACGGAGCGGTATGCCGAGCATTCGGATTTCCGGAATGCCTATCATGTCGGCATTGCCGAACGCTACGATCTGGTCACCAAGGCCGGTGGACCCCAGCAGATGGCCGGGGACTACCTCCACTTTGACGGCCGCGCATCGCATTTCTCAGAGGGAAGCTGGGGAATTCTCCGGGTGCTGGATAAAGAGGTCCCGGATCTGAAGAAGCTGCCGGGCCATGAGGTGGTTCCGGCTTCCGCGAAAACGGTCTGCCCGGCGGACGCGCCGGTGAAGAGCTTCAACGTGATCGCGGCGGATCGGGCGTTAAAATACAATCCGAACGCGCCGGACATGATCGACGTGGACTTCGACCGCAAGCTGCAGGTGGC
>Ga0335079_10000311_pt1 | contig 56128 bp, 44 predicted proteins | sample Lox_Sample_33_FD_206719 | JGI IMG/M metagenome (GOLD analysis project Ga0335079, IMG submission 206719) | Soil microbial communities from Loxahatchee National Wildlife Refuge, Florida, United States - Lox_Sample_3.3 | ecosystem: Environmental > Terrestrial > Soil > Wetlands | place: USA...
AAGGGAACTGTCGTCGAGGAAACTCATGACGAAGCCACCCTCCATCGGATAGATGTCGGAGTTGTTGTATTTCTTGGGCACGTACTTCTGCAGCTTCATCTTCTTGAGGATCGCCTTCATGTTGAAAGGGCCGCTGGCGATGCCGACGGTCTTGACGCCCTGCTTGCCCGAACGGAAGGAGCCGAATGTCAGGGTATCCACATCCTTCTCGGGGTCGAGACCGATGCTCTTGAGGGCGGCCTCGAACTGCTTGATGTTGTCAGGCATCAACTGGTTCTTCAATGCCATTGCCGTCGGGGAGTCTTTCAAAGCCCGGTAGTCCACGGAAATCAGTTGGAGCAAATCGGCGGGGACGCAAGAGCGGGCGGCTGAATTCAGGGGCATGGCATAAGCCATGCTCACAAGCAGCACCGAAACCAGGCAGAATTTCAACAGTTTCATAACGCCTCGAAATCGTTGGGAAGTCAGGGTTGAGCACACCCATACTTGGATGCGCGATCAAGCCTCGTCGTTCATAGATCGATCCATTCTATTTTACTTGCATACAGATACAGAAAAACAAAAGTACAAGACCCATTGACCGATGGGAGACGGGATTTGGTCGACGGAGTCAAGGGGTCAATCGTTGTCGGGCGCGCTGGGAGGCCTGCGGTCATTCAGGAAGAAATCCGCCTTTAGCGGAGCGTTGATAGTTTTGAATGTGAGCGGAGCCTGACTGAAGTTGAAGCAGTCAAACAAATCGTCCGCATAGGCGTCGGCGAATCCCAGCGACTGCAGTCCGAAGGTTTCTTCAATGAGGTTCAGAATGCTGCCAAAATCGTGGTTCGCGTGCGAAATGTAGCCAGCTTTCGCGTAAGGCGAAATTACGATCAGGGGCACCCGGAATCCGTAGATGTAGCCAGATCCCCAACTGGTGCCATCGTTGATCACTTTCGGCGGGGGAACGTGATCGTACCAGCCGCCCCAGTCGTCCCACGTGACGATGATCGCGGTGTTCGACCAGTAGGAACTGTTGCCGATCGCATTCACAATCGACGCGACCCACGATGGGCCGCCAGTTTGATCCAAGATTCCGGCGTGGTCCGAATTTGGTCCGGAAGGGACCACCCAGCTAACTGGCTGCAATTGATTGTTCGCGATATCGGTCAGAATCGGAGCCGGATTGGCGGAGGTGTATATCGAGACGTGATTCACCCAATCGGAGCCCACACAGGCTGTCGCATTGGGAGGATCGGCGTTGGGACCGCACATGTGCTGGATCGCATTGGGAGCTGTCCAGAGCGATCCAGAACTCGGTGTGTAATAGCGCCAGCCTATGTTTTTACCGTTCAATTCGTCGGTCAAGGTTGGATGGTCGGTGCAGGGATAGATTTTGGTGGTTTCTTGACCCTGCGGATTGATGGTAAAAACGAACTCGCTCGGGGGAGCGGTGCAACCCGTGTCGTCTCCGGCATCAGGAATACCCGCTGCGTTCTCGGCGACAAAGCTATTGCTGTTCGCTGTCGGCATGGATGTTCCCGAGATGATGAATTGGTGCGCCGGGAAACTCGGCCCCTCGTTGGTCTGGAACATGCGGTCGCCGAATGCGTACTGTTCCGCCATCTGGAAGTACGGCTGTACATCCGCGGGATTGACGTAGTTGTACACGGGATTCGCTGGAGGGCAAGGAGGACTGTTGCTATCGCAAGTGATCGGGTTCTTGTCGGCCCCGTCCATCTTGCCGCCGTCATACATCGTGACGAAGCCCTTGTGAGAGTGATCCAAGTCGTAGTCAATCCCCAGCGGTATCTGGGCGAGCGGAACGGTTTGTCCTCCAGAGTTCGTTGCGGTGCTCGAAATATCTGCGCCTGCTTTGACTAGGTTTGGGTCCTGGAACAGATTGTCAGGAGTCCGGTTTTCCTGGAACACAATGACGATGTGTTGGATCTTGCCGGTGGGGATGGCGTGGCGGGTGTTCGAGCCTCCACAAGCATTCATTCCAAACAAAAGTGCCAATGACAGGACCACCAGAAGCAGAAGACAGAAGAGCGCGGACCGGCCCATCGCTTACCTCAAGTAAAGAATCGGAGATTAGAGTCTGAAAAACTAAACCCGGCTGCGTAGATTATTACTCGCTGCGACTAAGCGGCTTTGTGCGCAATCGATTGCGCCGCGCCGTGCGAATATGCTTAGCGCTTCAGTGCTGCCGTGCGGTTGCGAACCTGAGCAGCAAAGGCCTGATCCTTGATGGATGCGAGGTTGATTTCGACGTTCGCCAGCCCGCCCGTGATTGCCGCTTGGGCGAGTGCGACGGCGGTGGTCAAGTCCGATTTCATGTTGGGATTTGTGACGGTGTATAAGGAGTCGGCAATCGCAGCGATCTCGTGGGACTTTTCCGCCACGCCAAGAGGCACTGAAGTGGCTCCTTTCAAGGCCGCTTCGATCAGGGCCTCACCGGAACTGGCATCCGCCTCGCGGGCAGCCTTGTACGCTTTCATGACAGAGTTGTAGGACTCGGCGTCCGCATCGATTGCAGCCTTCAGTTCTTCTCGTAAGGGCGTGAGGCGCGCAATAGCGTGACTGAGTTGACTTTCGTACTGCACGTACGCTTTCTTACCTCGGGACATCGATGCCACCATGGCCGCGAGACCTGCTGCCATAGCGCCTGCGGCGGCAGACGCGCTCCCTCCTCCCGGAGTTGCCGTTGGCGCGGCCAGTTGCTCGACGAACGGCTCGACCCCGGTGCGGAGCCCACCGATGGCCATTTTTCCGCCCATGACCGCAGCAAGGCGGTTCTCGAGAATCAGCGACGAGTCGAAGTTTTCCACTTGAAGAAACCATTCTGCAGCCTGCTCCAATGCCTTCTTCGGGATGAGTCCGACGATCTCGCTGGAGAGCGGCATCACGCCGTAGCGCGCGGCTTCACGCTTAACAAGTTCATACACGCGATGGACCGGGGTCTGCTCGAAGTCGGTGAGATTCATCGAGACCTGGGCGAGGCCGCGAACGAGAAAACCGGCGCCCTTCACGAAGCGGAAACCGCCGCTGGAAAAGCGGATGGCTTTTGCGATCTTCTTCGCGATGTCGACGTCCGGCGTGTTCAGGAAGACGTTGTAGGCGATCAGAAACTTGCGTGCCCCGACGACCGTTGCGCCGGCCGTGGGGTGAATGATGGGGTCGCCGATATCCGGGCGGTGCGATGGATTGGTCGCGATCTCCGCGCGGATGCCTTCGAATTGGCCGCGGCGGATATTTTCGAGGCCCTGCCGTTCCGGGGTCCGCGCGGCGGATTCGTACAAGTAGATTGGAATTCTGTATCGCTTCCAGATTTCCTGGCCGACGTGATTGGCCATGGCCACGCAATCTTCGATCGTCACTCCGTCGATCGGAATGAAGGGAACGACATCGGCGGCGCCCATGCGAGGGTGTGCACCAGAATGAGTGTTGAGGTCGATTAATTCCGATGCCTTGCCGACGCCGCGGATGGCAGCTTCCTGGATGGCGTCGCGCTCGCCAACGAGTGTGATGACGCAGCGGTTGTGATCGAAATCCATCTCGCGATCGAGCAGATAGACGCCGGGCATCTTCATGGCATCGACGATGGCGTCGACTTTGGCTTTGTCACGGCCTTCGGAGAAATTCGGGACACATTCGACGAGCGTAGACATAACGGAAGAGGATAGCTGCGCGGTGCGTACGGGCGCAAGGCAGGTTCACCGCAGAGAACACAGGAGTTACACAGAGAAGATCATCGCTTGGAGAAGAATTTGCCGAGTCCCAGGCGCACTTGCACTGTGTTTACTCCCGGATTTGGCGTCGCCAGACCGGCGTTTGAGATGTGCATGTAACGGAGTTCGAGACTCGCGTTGTATTTCGCTCCGAGGATGTGCATGCCGAGCGCAGCCTGATCCATGAAATTAACAGGATTCGTTCCGGGAGGAACGTCGTGGGTGGTCGCCAGCACTCCGCCGGTAAGTTCGAGATACGGCGAGATGCGGCCATGACGCTGAAAGTTCCATTTGAGGCCGAGCGGGTCGAAGCCCACTCCGTACGCTGTGTTGACTGGCTGGAAAGCGAGAAACACAGGTATCGCGTCGACCGCGTATTCAAAGCGTCCGCGAAGAAAGCTGGGAAGATGCGGTCCCGTGAGGATCCATCCGTAGCGTAATCCAGCGTTCAATGTGCCGATGTTGCCGCGTCCGCCAGAGACGGAGTGCCCGCCCCCGACCCAAACCTCAATCTCGTGGCCTCCTTTTTCCGGGCCGGCTTGGGCCAAACAGAAGCTTGATACAAGGAGCGGAACGGCGAATATGAACAGGGATGAGCGCATGGAGTCGTTCGAGGACGGTAGAGCCTCGCGAGATCACCATACAGGAACCGGTTCAAGTGCGACAACGGCGGGTGTGCAGAGAAGCAAGCAGATTCGTCGGGGCTTCGCCCCTCGGAATGACAACAAACTAAATTCAGAGAGAATGAGGACTAGCTTCGGGCTTGCCTTGGATTTTCTGAGGCGAGGTGCATCAAATCACGCGCGACTCGAGCGGTATTGTGGCGGGCTACACCGGCTTCTTCCAAATAATCGCCAAGGACTGGAACAACTCCCAGTTCCTCGATCGCTTCCAGATCGTTGACGATCTGACAAGCGCCTTCAGCAGCGTAATTACCCTTCATTTCATCGGAAACTGGAATCTTGTTGAGCAGGGCATAGTCGAACAGCGGCTTCCGCGCATGACGATTGAGAGCCCGAATGTGGTCGGCGGCGGTCAGGCCAAGGCTCTCGTTGGCTTGTGTCATCAAATTGCAAATGTAGACTTTCGTCGCGGACGATTGGACGATCGCCTCTGACATTCCATGCACGAGCAGGTTGGGAATCAGGCTGGTGAAAAGGGAACCAGGGCCGATTGTGATGAGGTCGGCATTCGCGATGGCTTCCAAAGTCTGAGGCATGGGATTCACTCCGGCAGGCACGAGTACCAGTTCCCGAATACGGCCTTTGCTGGCCGTGATCTTGGTCTCGCCGCGAACGCGGCTGCCGTCCTCCATCAACGCTTCAAGTTCGATATTCGAAGTGGTCGACGGGTAAATGTGGCCGCGCGTGAGGAGGATCTCGGAGGAAAGGCGCACGGCTTCGGAGAAATCCGATGTGATCGATGTCAGCGCCGCCAGGAATAGATTGCCAAAGCTGTGACCCTCGAGTCCGGAGCCTTTGTCGAAGCGATGACGGAAGAGCTTTGACAAGAGAGCTTCATCCTCGCTGAGGGCGACGATACAGTTCCTGATATCGCCCGGCGGGAGCATATTCAATTCTTTCCGCAGGCGTCCGCTGGAGCCGCCATCATCGCTGACGGTGACGACTGCGCAGAGGTCACGAATTACAGGAGTATCCGCTGGCAATTCGGTCGGCGAAGTGACGTACCGTTTGAGACCCTTCAGGAGAGTCGACAGCCCAGTGCCGCCGCCGATAACGACCACGCGGATGCCCCCCGATTGGGCAGCATCGTGCGCTCTTGCCAACTCAGCGGTTTTCGATTCCATGGGAGCTCCGCCGGGCTAGACGGGTTCCTGTTCTCCCAGTCCGGCTTCCTCGTCCATGTCGGCACCCGGATCGGGATAGAGCAATTCTGTGAATCTTGGGTCCTCGGCCAGGTTTTGGAAGTCGGAGTCGTTGCGGGCCTGGTATCGAAGCTGCGGGTTTAGCCTGAGTGCTTCGTCCAGGTGACGGAGAGAATCCTCGACGTGTCCGGTAAGACAATCCAGGGCTGCCAGGCCGTAGACAACGTAGTCAGCCTTGGCATTCTGCTTCAGAAGCTTGTCGATATGCTCTCGTGCGGTGACGTAGTCTCCCAGGTTCATCAGTGACACGGCGTAATCAAAGTGCTCTTCGGGAGTCTTAAACTGCGACGCGGCGGCACGCTCCAGATGCTGGGTGCAGATATTCAGATGAACGGTGGCTCGGTCGGTCAGTTCCTTGGTGCCCGAGGCGAGAACCTTCTGGAAATGAGGCTTTGCCTTGTCAAACTTGTGCTCCTGCATGAAGCGTAAGCCGGACTCGTAGCTCTGCAAAGCCTGGGTGTAATGCGGATCCTCCGCCATCGGTTTTTTCGGAGTAGGTTTCTGAGCCATGTGCAAAACTCTTCCTGTGCTCTTAGTAATGGGGAACTCCTTGAAATCGTGTTCCTGGGCTGAGCAGTAAAGTATTACTCAAACAGCGGGTACGGGTCCAGTTTCGATGGAGCTGAACGAAGCAACACAGATCGATCCATCTCCAGAAAAGACCCTCATCTAGGCGTTCGCTAGTCGATGGAAGCCGCGGTCTGCAGATCGATCTGCTTCCATTCGCCCTTGATGATCCCGGCGCGTATCTGCGTTGCGGTCTTGCCTTTCTTGTTCTGCTGATAGGTGTAGTAAAGCTCTTTCAGGCAAGTGGAACACTCCGCGCCGTGGGTGTTCTCAAAGCAGCTATGCAGGCTGTTGTGCCCCATGCGGTCGCAATAGCAGTAGCACGGCTGTTGATGCAAAACGTTTGGGATCTTCGCTGCGAGTTCGTAGGCGTGCGTCTGATAGGGAGCCTGCGCGTCTGCGCCCCAGAGATCCGCCTTGGTTAAAATGGGTGGCAACTTGGTTCCCTTCGGGGGAGGAGCCGAGTTATAAGCTGGAATCCCTCCTTCTTCCTGTTGCGACACCCACTGCGCGGACATCGTGAGCGTAACCAGAAACAGAAAGGCAAGGGTAAAGCTGCGGTAGACCAGCTTGTTTTCCGTCAAACGTCTTGTCATGAAATCCCCCGAACTTCAGTTATTGTAAACGGCGGGGTGGCGGGTTCGTCAAAACGGGGAAATTCGAGAGTTTGTGAAACTCCGAATAGTATCCATATCCCCGGAAGAAGTTCTGTATACAATAGGAATGCATGCCGGATGTACAACCAGACAATCAAGCTGCGGCAAGTTCCGAGGTGTCCGCAGCGGCCATAACCCAGCCTGAAGCGGCTCCGGCACAGCCGCGGGCGGGGCTCGGAGTCTGGCTTCGCGACCTGATCATCTCTCTGGCAATTTCTGCGTTTTTCATCATTTTTCTGTATCAGCCGGTAAAGGTCGAGGGAACCAGCATGATGCCCTCACTCGAAGATCAGGAGAGGATCTTCGTGAACAAGTTCGTGTACCGGCTGGAGCCGATCAAGCGGGGAGACATCGTCGTATTCCGGTATCCGCGCGACCCCTCGAAGAGTTACATCAAGCGAGTCATCGGCATGACCGGGGACCGCATTCGGATCGACGGCGGTCAGGTTTACGTGAATGGTGAGGCCTTGGTTGAACCCTATGTGCCGGCGGAATACGAAGACACCCGATCCTATCCGGAACTGGTCGTGCCGCAGAACTCGTATTTTGTGCTGGGCGATCATCGGTCGATGTCAAACGACAGCCGGGATTTTGGTTCGGTGAACCAGGGATACATCTACGGTAAGGCTGTGTTTGGCTATTGGCCCATGGAAAAGCTCGGGCGCGTACGCTAGCGCAGATATTGTCCCCCCGTAGTTTCAGGTGTGATTGCGCGGAATCCATTCGCCATTTGCTATCGCTGGTGAAATTCGAAGTCTCCGCGCGTTATTGGTGAATCCAAGTACAGAACCACGATCTGGCAAGGAGAGCCGCACCACATCTGGCACAGCCTTCTGAACACGGGCGTGCGAAGATAGAATCCGACGTCCAGTGTGCCCGCTTCCAGCATGCAAACTTCGACGCTGCGCCGAGTCTTCAAGGCATTTCAATATCGCGATTTCCGCCTGATGTGGGTGGGCGCATGCACGTCGAGTGTTGGAACTTGGATGCAGATCGTGGCACAGGGCTGGCTCATCTACCGCCTGAGCCATTCAGCATTCCTGCTGGCTCTTGATCAATTCCTTGCCGGGATTCCTATTTTCCTGTTTTCGCTGATCGGCGGAGTCGTGGCGGACCGCGTCGAGCGTCGAAAAATTCTGCTCATCTCGCAGTACATCCAGATGGCCAGCGCGACAATCCTGACTATCCTTGTTGCCTTGGGATGGGTCCACGTATGGGAGATCCTTTGTCTTTCCTTCGTGTCAGGATTGGCGCAGGCCTTTGGCGGACCGGCCTACCAGGCTCTGATCCCGACCTTGGTCGATCGCGAGGACATGCCCAATGCAATTGCTCTGAACTCGATCCAGTTCAATCTTGCTGTGACGATCGGTCCTGCCCTCGCCGGAATTACTTTGGCCAAGCTCGGGGAAAAGTGGTGCTTCGGTCTAAACGCCGTTTCGTTTCTCGCGCCTGTCATCTCGCTTTCAATGATCTCGGCGCGATTCCTGCCGCCGAAATCGGCTGAATCGATGTTCAACAGCCTGAAGCAGGGAATTCAGTTCATCAAGCAACAGGGAGCGATGGTCGCGCTGATCGCCCTGGCGTTCCTGATGACGTTCCTCAGCATGCCGATGCGGACCTATATTCCGGTATTCGTGAAAGACATTTTCCATCGCGGACCAGAAACTTACGGGAATCTGCTGTCGTTGATGGGGGTTGGCTCGATCTGCGGCTCGTTGATGGTTGCCGGGCTTGGCAACATATCAAATAAGGGCCGCTTCGCTCTTCTGACGTTAATCTTCATGGGAGCGGGCATTTCGGGATTTTCTCTGTCTAAACTGCTGCCCTTTTCTTACGCCATGCTTGTGCTGGTTGGAGCTTCGATGATGGCTGTCTTCGCGACCGTGACTTCGCTGGTGCAATTGATCGTGACCAACGAAATGCGCGGACGCGTGATGAGCGTTTACAACTGCGCATTCCGAGGCGGGATGCCGATGGGCAATCTTGTCTCCGGATGGCTGGTCCCCGCATTCACGGCGCCCATCGTTCTAAGCGTGAACGGCCTTTTGCTGGTTCTGGTGGCGATCTATTTTCTGGTTGTGCAGCGACGCGTCGCAGCCCTCTGAGAGGGTACTCGTTCGCTGCTGTCCAGACTGAGACGAAAGTCTCCAAATGCCTTGACTGGCACAATGTTGGACCGGATTTTTGGGAATTGCGATATACTTCTGGCCCGATGTCGCCGGTCAGTGATCCAGCCAATCATCCCGCTATAGCACCGCGCTTGAAACTCGACACCTCTGCGTTTCAAAGACTGCTCGCCGCGGCGTGGGCAATCCAGTGCCAGCGCGATGCAGAACTGCGTGGCGAGACGCCCCCGAAATCTCGTACTGCGTTAATCCCCGAGTCGTTCTTTGAACCCGCAGACTCTCCGGTTCCTGAGCACATTTGGACCAAAGGGGTATCCGATGGAAAAGCGGATGCGCCTGCCGTTTCATTACCGGCAAAATTGCCTCCACAGTCGATTCATCGTTCGATCGAGACAAGCGGGGCTTTGGCATTGGCATCGGATCTGCATGTTCTGCCGGCACGATGGTCCCCCAGTGTTCCGAAATCTGCAGGCGTCGCGGTTCGTAATGCACCACTACCCGATGCAACTCAATCCCGCACGTCTCTCAGCCTCGTTACCCTTCGCCATTCACAGCAGTTGAATCCGGTTAAGATTCGCGTCCACGATTTCAAACTCGCCGCTGTGTTGGGTGCCAGCATCCTTGTGGTTGCGGCAATTGCCGCTGGAATCGGTCTCCGGTTGCGCTCACACAGGACCACACCGTTGCCTTATCCCGTTTCGTCTGCAGCGGTCCAGCAGACTCCGCAGGAGAGGACGCCGCTATTCGAATCCAGTCATCGTCGAGTTACGGACGACGATACATCTGCCGCACTCGGAGACATGAGTCGTTACGAAATGCGGTCGCTGCGACGGCAGGCCAATTTCGGAGACGATGAGGCGGCACTTCTCCTCGGAATGACGTACGAACTCGGCAATGGAGTTCCCCAAGATTGCCATCAGGCTGCGGCGTGGATTCATACCGCAGCGCAAAATGGGAATGCCTCTGCGCAATACAATCTTGCTTTGCGCTACATTTCGGGAGACGGCGTTCTGGCCAATAAAGCGGAAGCATACAAGTGGCTGAGACAGTCGGCGCAGCAGGGTTACCAGAAAGCCGCAGATACACTTCGACGTTCAGTGCAGTGAAATCTCGAACAATTCCCGCGTGCGCTGCAAAGCGTAAATAACCCTGACTTCAACGTTCGCGTATGAAGTTTTGGGAAGTAGATATTGTGCTATAACCTAAATGTTACATATTAGTGATGGGTGTCACAGACAGAACGAGGGCGGCAGGTCTAGATTGAGCCTTGACCCTCCTCTGAGTGTTTGTACAGGAAAGCAGAATGCCTGACCGGGTTCGGGCATTCTGCTTTTCGAATTGTTGGGAACAATTTCGGGGTGAAATCGGTGCTGAATGATTACTCGGGCTTAAAATCCACCGAATACACATCCTGAGATCCAGTGTCGTGAAGAAGAAGGGGGGAGTCGTCAGGCGTGAGCGCGAGCCACGCACCGTAACGGCCGACTGTAATGATATTTTTCAGATCCACAACCTGCTCGGTTTTCCGGTCGCTGATGCGGATGCGCACGACAGCATCTTTTCCGCGATAGTCCAAAACGTATACGTATTGGCTGTCGTGGGACCAGTTCAGCCAGCTTAGAGAGCCGCTGGCCAGCTCTGTCCATTTTCCCGATTGAAAATCAAACAGCAGCAAAGTCTTGGAGTCCGCCGAGAATGCCGACACGTACCGTCCATCAGGGGACCAGCGAGGCGAATACAGGCCGTCGGAGGCAGGCAGTGTCGAAATCTGATGAGTGGCAAGGTCGAGGATCCGAATCGCGGATGAAGGGTTGTTCGACTCGCCGGCAAAAATAATTTTGCTCCCATCGGGAGACCAGTTCGGATCAAGTTGCTGCGAGTGATCATCGGGCAAAAGCTGGCGCGGCGTGCCGCCATCGAATGAGACTTCATAGATCCGTGCGGGTTCGTTGGCACTCACGCCGAACTCAAAAAAGATGATCTTTTGCCCGTCGGGCGACCAGCGCGGCAACAGCGGATACATCGGCGGATAGGTGAGCTGCATTCGTTCGCTGCCGTCCACCCTGCTTCGCCACAATGTCCCTTCACGATACGCGACGTAAGTGACCCACTGCCCGTCTTTGGAGAAGCCCACATATTCGGCGGAAATGCCGTTCAGGAACGGTGCGAGCTGCCGGGACTTTGCGTCGTAACGCATCAGTTCACCGCGGAAGGTTTGCCCAATCACGAACAGCTTCTTGCCGTCTTTGCTTGGCAGAGGCGAAGAAAGGGATAGCGGGCTGGAGGTCAGCGGAACAGGGACCGGACTTGGGTGAAATAATGTCTCCTCCGGCAAAGCCCAGATCTGGCTCTGCGACTTGAAGATGAAATAGCGCCCATCCGAAGTCCACTTCCCGCAGCACTCATCCGGAGGCGTGTGCCATCCCGGCATCAGGCGGTGCAAGTCCGCGCCCGCGACCGAAACCTCCCATTCCAGTTGCTGCCCCACCGTACCAGCTGTTTCCGAGGAATCGAATCGGAGGCGGCGGCTGTCCGGCGACCAGGCCAGGTTGAGAATGTCACCGTTCACGTTTACGAGTTTGTGCTGGTTCGATCCGTCCGCACTTGCGAGAAAGAGGTTCCCGAGGACGGTGTAAGCCAGGGTTTTGCCATCGGGCGACCACGCTGCTGTTTCCGCGATGATGTCTCCCATCCGTCGCGGGGAACCTCCAAGGACCGGGATGCTCCATAGTGGGCCCTTGGGAGGAGCGCCTTGGCCGTCGATCGTCAATAGTTGGGCGGCGTCGGCGGAGAGATCAAGAGGCACCATGTCCACGGACAAGGGGATTGGGACTTTCTTGAGTTCTCCACCGGAGACCGACAACTCGGCGAGGCCGTGGAGAGCAAAGCTTCCGGCACGAACCTCACCCAGGTTCAAATAGAGTCGCGCGCCGTCAGTTCCGATCAGGGTTTTCTGCTGTCCATCGTGGGTGAGTTGAACATAGTTGGACACCTTCGGAGCACTAGGCTGCTGCAGCAAGGTATAGGCAACGGCAAGGAAAGCCGCGACGACCAGCACGGCCGCGAGGGTCAACGTACCGCGCGACGACTTCGGCTTTTCCTTCGGGACCGCATGGATGCCGCTGACACTCGACAACGTTGGATCAGACAATGCTTCCAAAGCAAAAGCAAGGTCTGATGCCGATTGGAAACGTTGCCCGGGGTCTTTTTCCATGCACCGGCGAATGACACGCTCCATGGCCGGGGATATTTCAGGTGAGATTTGGCCGATCGATGGGACCTCGTCGTTGAGGATCGCGCTCATGGTATCGGCCGAGGTCGGCCGCTGGAAAGTTTGCTTGCCAGTGGCCATCTCGAAAAGGATCGCGCCAAGGGCGAAAATGTCGGAGCGCTGGTCGGCATGAAGTCCTCGCACCTGCTCGGGCGACATGTATCCGATCGTCCCCAGAGCCATCCCGGGAACGGTGACTGTGACGGCGATGTTGCCGATCGACTCCTTCGGCTGCATCAGTTTGGCCAGACCAAAATCCAGAATCTTCACGCGCCCATCTTTCGTGAGAAAGAGATTGTCGGGCTTTAGATCGCGGTGGATGATTCCTTTTTCGTGGGCGGCTGCAAGTCCTCGTGCGATCTGTACCCCGTAGTCGATCACTTTTCGAGAGGGAAGAGCGCTTCGCCGGATGGTCTCGGTCAGAGTCTTTCCTTCCAGCAGCTCAAACACAAGGTAGGGCTGACCCAGATAGGCTCCCATCTGGTAAATGCCCAAGATGTTGGGATGATTCAGAGCCGCGGCTGCTTTGGCTTCCTGTTCGAATCGGATCAGTCGGTCCCGCTCAAAGGATACGACCTCGGGAAGGATCTTAATTGCGACGTCGCGGTCCAGCCGTGTGTCTCGGGCGCGATAGACCTCACCCATGCTCCCGGCCCCCAGTGGCGCGAGAATCTCATAATCACCGAGCCGTGTGCCTGGGGTTAACTGCATGGAGCGACATTATAGACCGGGACGAGTAGCCTCCGGATGACTACGGTCGCTGATAGTCGGAGGAAATGAAGAAACAAAACGCAGCTAGACTCGAGTTCGTTCCAGAGATGTGGATTCCGTAGCCGCTGCGGCTGCTGCGGATGCCGCTGATGCTTCGACAACAGCTTTGGCGGCCGGTGCGGGTTGGGCGACCGGGCGCTTGATGGTGAAACGCTGGATGCGAATCTCGCCCCGCGCGTATACGGCGAGCAGAGCTTTAACGCAATCGGGATCAAGACGCTTCCCGGCGATGTTCTTAATGATTTCCAAGGCTTGTTCGGGAGTGTGAGCCTGCTGGTACGGGCGATTGGTTGTCAGGGCGTCGAAGGTGTCGCCGACTGCGATTACGCGGGCCAGCAGCGGGATTTGATCACCTTTGAGGCCGTAGGGATATCCGCGACCGTCGAGCGCTTCGTGGTGCAACTCGATGCCGGGGAGCATTTCCGCCAGCTGCGTGACCGGGCGAAGGATGTTGGCACCCTTGGTGGTGTGCGTCTTCATCACCTCGAACTCCTCTTCGGTCAACGCTCCCGGCTTTTTCAGGATGTGATCCTCAATCCCGATCTTGCCGACGTCATGCAGCTGCGCCGAAATCTGCAGTGTTTCCATGAAGGAAGCCGGCAGGTTCATTTCTTTCGCGATGAGCAAGGAATAGCGGGTCACGCGGTCGGAGTGTCCTCGGGTGTAGGGGTCCTTCTCGTCGACTGCGCCCGCGAGCATCTGGATGGATCCCATAAAGAGCGCGCGATTTTCATCAGCGGCACGCTTGAGATCTTCGACGAAGCGTTCGAGCTCTTCGGACATGGTGTTGAAGGTTTGTGCCAGTTCCCCGATTTCGGTCCGGCTCCAGAGATGGACGCGTTGCGAGAAGTCTCCTCGTGCCAAGGCGCGGCTCGACTGCGTCAGGACCTGCAAAGGATTGGTAATGCGGCGTGCCGCAAAGATGCTTACGCCAATACTCAAGAGTACTGCGAGGATGGCAAGCAGACGCGCGGTACGCTGCATTTCATAAACGCCGCGATAGGCTTCGCGACGAGGTTTCTGTACGACAACCGCCCAGTTCAGCGAAGTTACGGGGCTGTAGGTGCCGAGCATTTCCACATGATCGTTGCCCGCATCAACCGTGAATTCCTTGGTCTCGGCCAACTGCGCTTTATTGCCGCCCTCGACAAACGTGCGTACGATCTCGAGATTTTTCATCTCTTGTCCGGTGGCGAATTCCGGACTGGCCGCGGCTACCAGACGTCCCTGTGAGTCAACTACGTATGGAGTGAGTCCCCCGCCTGCGACTTCGCGCAGGCGCTTAATCAGGAATTGCAAATCGACCACCGACGCGGTCATTCCGAGAAATCGTTGTCCATATTGAACCGGGCAACTTACCAGGAAAACCGTGCGCGTGTTCTTGCCTTCTCCCACGACGAGTGCCTGGCCGTTGTAGGCGCGGCCATCGCGAGCGGCGGAGTAGGCACGCTCGAGTTCGCGTTGCAGAAAGGCATCGGGAACGATGCGCCCTGCGGAAATTCCTCTCGCATCGGCATTCAGAACTGTGGCGTACGCGATCTCATCGGAGGAGGAAACGAAGTTTTCCAGAAGAGCGCGCAACTCAGGGGATTCAATGTGTTCCTGGCCGATATCTCCTCCGCTGGCCACCTGAATTGCCGAGGAGAGATTGGCCAACATCATGCGCAGCGAGCGGTCGTTTTGAGACAGGTCGTCTGCCAGAGACCGGGTCACGGTGTTTTGCAGCAGCATCTCGTTCGTTTTCAATCGGTCCCGGTTAATCGCTTCCACCTGAGATGAGTAGAAATACATAGGAACGATGCTGATCACCAAGAGCACACCGAGAATGGCGTACAGAATAGGAATGCGCGCGTGGTGGTGGGACGTGCTGGCGGACAAGTTTTTCCCTTTACCCGTCGCGGACGCCGGCGACAAAGTGGCGGCAGCTTTCACGGTATCTCTTAAATTTTATCGGGGAACTGCGCAAAGGCGTGGAAAACCGCGCTGGAAGCGGGTTACGAAAGTACCGCACAACACGGTACCCTTGGCAACGCTATCAATCCACAGTCTCTACTTGTATCCCCTGCGGCCTCTCAGACTGTGAGCGGAGCCGGTGATAGGAGCGAGAACCGTAGCAATTCTTCGTTACTGCAGCAGTTTTTTTATATCCCGCCAGTGGACGAGGATGACGTGGTTGTCTTCCAGGGCTTTCTTAAATTCCGGGCTTGTGATCACGTCGTAATCGCGCTGTCGCCACGCTGATCCGTAGTCGGGATGGTCCACCGCAACCGCCTGAAGCTCTGCATCATCATGTCCGAGATGGACGATGATCTCGGTTAAACCCGGCTTCAGCGTCTTGATGGAGTTCAGGTAGAAATCTTTCCAACCGGCAGGAGTGACGTTCGGCGCCGCCATCACGACAGAATCCACGAGAACATCCTGATCACTGAACATGGACTTGACCGCCGTTGGAAGCATGGGACCGAGCATGCCCAGAAACGGCAACTTGTATTCGTGCGCGACTTTGACGTAAACCTTCATCAATTCCGGGGTTGAGAACAGGACGCCCATGTGACTGTCTACGTGCGTTGGGTGAATTCCCGTCGCTATGGCTTTTTCGATTTGGGCGCGAATTTCCCGCTCTGCCTCCTCCGGCTTGATGTGCTGGGCGGCGGGACCGGTTTCGGGCCAGAGATAGCCCGCTGCGTCGTAGAGGCTTGGAACCTGATCCCTGGATGCAACCGATCCCCAGCGGTAGGTCTTCCATTCGCTGCTAAGGGTGAGGTGGAGGCCGAGATCCGCATCGGGGTGCGCCTTCGCATATTCGGCAACTTCCGTCAGCCATGGGCACGGAACCATGATGCTCGCAGAGGTGGCTGCTCCCTTGTTGAGCGCATCGAAGCTGGCGGCATCTTCTGAATGTGCGACCGCCAGATCGTCCGCATGAATGATGAGCAACTTCGAGTCGGCAGGATGGCCAAGCCGTTCAGCTACGGTCTTGGATTGTGCAAACGAATAGGTCGCGCAGATCAGCAGGAAAACAACGAAGATTCGATTCATTTCACTCCCACGAGAGAATTCAATGAAATGGTGAAGCACCCGATCATGCAGCATGAGGCCTGTTGCAGGCAAGCGCCCTAAGCACAGCGAGTCTGTCGGTTATTTGAGACCAGGCGTGCGCAAACGCGCTTCGGTGGAAGCGACGCAGCGGGCGGCTTCGTTGACTGATTCCTCTTCTCCCGTTTCAAGTTCGCCGCGTTTGTTCTTGTCCTGCCACAGTTCACTGCTGATACGGCAGGCGCTGTGCGCTTCGTTCCAGTACTGACGTTGCAGATTCTTCGGGGTGGCGTTCGATTGTGCAAGTGCGGAATACGCGTCCGCTAATCCGGAATAGGCGTTGGCCAGCCCGCTGCGCAGGTAGCGGTTGCTGGCAGTCCGCGGCGACATTTCCTCAAACTTGGTGATCGATTCGCGATAGGTTCGCAGTGCGGTTTCGGGACGGCCTAATGCCAGTTGTGTCCGCGCGATGCCGTTGTCACTGAACGCAAAGTTAGATTTGGCCAGCGAGTTCTTCGGGTCGGCGGCGAGAAGATCGCTGAATACTTGATGGGCCTGACGGTAAGTGTTCAGGGCAGAAGGTGCGTCTCCCCCATCCAGCCGATAGTCTGCCAGCATATTCATGCTTTCGCCAAGATATTCGGAAAGAGTCTGGCTCCCTGGGTTCGATTTGGAGACGTCGGCGAGGATGTCCGTCGCCCGGCCTTGTACCTCAACGGCATGAGGAAAGTCATGTGTGTACGCATAACACCGTGCAAGACCTCCATAGTCAGCGGCCAGGTGCGTGCGCAACATGAAATTGCCCGAATCTTTTTCGAGCGCCCCACTGCGGATTACCGAGGCTAGGCGATAATCCTCAAGTGCGTCATTCAAAGCGCCAGTCCGGACCTTGATGCTGGCAATGAAGTAGTACAAGCCCGCATACATATCCGCAGCCACGAGATCTTTGCTGTCTTTGGCCATCTTCTCTGCAATAGGCTGCGCCTTCGTCAGGGCCGCGAGCGCCTCAGGAAACCTTCCAGTCGATTCCATCACCTGCGCGATATTGAAATACGTTCCGACAATGTCGCGCTGTAGGGTGTTGTCGTTTGGTGAGGCGGCGAGCAGCGATTCCCGGATGGCTAGCGCTTTACTATAGCTGTCGAGGGCTCCATTGTGATCTCCCAGGTTGGCCGCGTAGGGATATCCCAACACGTCGCCTACGCGTGCGTAAGCGGCCGCCAGCTCTTTTTGGAGAGACACATCCCCTTTGGATTGCGTGCTTAGATTGTCCAGATATTCCAGGGCGCGTGTGACAAGCAGGCGCCGGGCAGGGGTTGATCCCGGAAGGTCGCGAATCGCGTCGTGGATTTCGAACATGAGCGAGTTGGCGAGCTTCCGCACGTCGTTGAATCGATCCTCGGCGCGGCGTTCGTTTGCGGCCGCAATGCGCGCTTCTCGGATCGTGGTTGCGACTCCTCCGGCGATCGCGAGCGCAATCAGGGCCGTCGCTGTGACTCCGAGCTTATGCCGCAGCGCGAATTTTCCCGCTCGATAGCGCATGGAATCGCGCCGGGCTATGACTGGAAGCCCTACAAGGTGTCGGCGGATGTCCTCGGAGAACTGCTCTACCGAGGCATAGCGGCGGCTGGGTTCCTTGTGCATCGCCCGCCGGACGATGGTGTCGAGGTCGCCACTCAACCGGCGGCGCAACTTCGCCACCGATCCTTCGCGTGTCGCACTTAGCAGTTCCGGAGTACGGCGTGCGGCTTCTACCTGGACGGTCACAACGGCCTCGTGACAGCCGTACTTGGACGCGCCGGCTCGAATTCACAAATCGCGCGGGCGAGCTCGTGTGGAGCGCGGGTGTCCTTGGGATAGGGAGAGCGCCCGGTGAGTAGTTGATAAAGGACAACGCCGAGCGAATACACGTCAGTCGCCGTGGTGATCGGTTCGCCGCGTACCTGCTCTGGGCTGGCATACTCGGGCGTCATCGGATTCACCAGCGTTGCATTCGCGCTGGCGGTCGCGTCGAGAATCTTCGCAATACCGAAATCCAGCAGCTTTGGAGTTCCATCTTTGGTCACCAGAATGTTTCCCGGCTTGATATCGCGATGGATTACCAGCCGCTGGTGCGCATACTGGATCGCTGAGCACACCTGCTGAAAGAGCTGCAGTCGTTCGGTGACATTCAGCTTGTGCGTGTCGCAGTACTCGTCGATCGGAGTGCCTTCGATCAACTCCATAACGAGATAGGGAATCCCATCTTCTGTCGTTCCTCCGTCATAAAGGCGCGCGATGTTCGGATGATCGAGAGATGCGAGAACCTGACGTTCGTGACGGAATCGTTCAACCACGGACGCGGTGTCGAGTCCGGCCCGTACCAGCTTGACTGCTACTTCCTTGTCGTACTGACCGTCGGCGCGAACGGCGCGGTATACCTCGCCCATGCCGCCTTCACCGATCAATTCGAGGATCTGGTACACGCCGACGCGGCGCCCGATTCGGGCTTTCGGCTCGACGGTCTCCTGGCTCGACAGGTTTAGATTTGCGGCCGGTTTCTGAAGGAAAGCGGTTCCGGCTTCGTCATGCGAGGCAAGCAAGGATTCGACTTCCGCGCGAAGCTCAGGATCGCCGGCGCAGGCGCTCTCAAGAAATGCCGGCCGCTCCGTCGTGGAGATACCGATCGCTTTGTCCAATACCTCTCGGACTTGCTGCCAGCGCTCCCGATTCATGTTGACGCACTCCGATCGAGCTCACGATGAAGCCAGGCGCGCGCGGTAATCCAGTCCCGCTTCACCGTCGAGGGCGAAACCCCAAGTACCTCTGCGGTGTCTTCAATCGATAGTCCCCCGAAAAACTTCAGTTCCACTACCTTGCCTTGCTGCGGGTCCATTTCTGTCAGCGTCTTCAGCGCGTCATCCAAAGCGATCACATCTACATCTACGGGTTGCGGATTTTGCTCCGCTTCGTCCAGCGTGAGCTTGCAGGCGCCGCCGCCACGCTTGTCGGCGCGATGGGCGCGAGCGTGATCCACGAGGATCTGCCGCATCAGTTGCGCTGCGACCGCGAAGAAATGCGCCCGATTCTGCCACTGGGGAAGTTCCTGGTTCGTGAGCCGAACGTACGCTTCGTGGACCAGAGCCGTACTCTGCAATGTGTGTCCCGGGCGTTCGTTGCGAAGATAGCGCTGCGCGATGCGCTTCAATTCGTCATAGACCAGGGGAACGAGCGCATCCAGGGCCTCGCGGTCACCACCGCGCCAGCGGCCCAACAACTGAGTCACCTGAGTAGACGAATTCCCTTGCACGGCCGAGCCCCAAGTCTCCGCCGGGGAAGCGGAGAGGCGCAGCATATCCTTATCCTCGCAAGGTGTCAACGGATAAGATTGAAAACGCGGGAGTTAGTTCACGCAGGAAAATGGTTGGTTTCGCTCTTCCCAGTACGTGCCATAAGGTCTTGAATGGCTTCTTTGGGCGACTTTCCTTCGTGCAGAATAGCGTTCATCTGCTCGGTTATGGGCATTTCCACGCCGCGGGATCGTGCCAGCCCAACGGCTGCGGTTGTCGTAAAGACGCCCTCAGCGACCATGCCGTGCATCCCGGCAATGATTTCGGGCAGCTTCCTGCCCCGTCCGAGTTCAACGCCGACGCTGCGGTTGCGCGACAGGCCTCCTGTGCAGGTCAGGACCAGATCTCCCAACCCTGCGAGCCCTGCCATGGTATCGGCGCGTCCGCCACAGGCGACGACCAAGCGCGTCATCTCGGCAAGGCCGCGGGTAATGAGGGCGGCAACCGAATTGTGCCCAAGCCCGAGACCGTCGCAGATTCCAGCGGCGATTGCGACGATATTCTTCAAGGAACCACCCAGTTCAACTCCTACGATGTCGCCGTTCGTATAGACACGAAATCGGGCGTCGCTGAATTCCTGCTGGACCGTTTGCAAAAGCGCTGCGTTTGCGGATGCAACGGTGATCGCCGTAGGGTCGCCGCGAGCGACCTCCAGTGCGAAGGAAGGACCACTGAGAGCACCGATCGCGTGAGAATTGTCGCCGAGCGACTCGGCGATCACCTCCGACATTCGCAACAGCGAGCCCTCTTCCAGGCCCTTGGTTGCGCTGACGATCAAAGCGGCGGGAGGAATCGCTGTCCGCATACGCTTGAAAAGCTCACGGCAGTGCTGTGAGGGCATGACGCTGACGATCAGTTGAGCGTCCCGAAGGGCGGCCGCAAGATCGTTCGTGGCCGTTACGGAGTCGGGGATGCGGCATCCGGCAAGAAATCGTTCGTTGACATGATTCTGAGATATCGATTGGCAGACGTCAGTTTCGTGAGCCCACAGGCGAACGCGATGCACGCCTTTGCGGCCAAGAACGATGGCGAGTCCCGTGCCCCAGGCGCCAGCGCCGACGATGGCAATTTCACTCATGCAGTCCTTGATCCGAGCCGGTTTTCAGTCCGCGCGATCAGTCGTCGAATGTTTTGATGGTGCTTCACGATGATCAAACCGGACGATATTGCCATAAATGCTAAAGCCCAATACGTATCGCCGTATAGATGCATCCGCCAAACCAATACAGGGAAAATGCCGACTGCAAGAATCGATCCGAGCGACACGTAGCGGAACACCAGGACAATGATCAGAAATATGGCGGCTGAGAGCAGTACGGCTTTTGGAGCAATCATGAGAAATGAGCCCAGCCCGGTGGCAACCCCTTTTCCTCCGCGAAACTTCAACCAGACAGGGAAAAGATGGCCAATGACGGCGCAGAGAGCTGACAGGGACATCAGGAAATATGGAGTAGGGCCGATTCCCATTCGGCCGGACAGCAAGTAGGCAAGGGCGACCGCAGCTGATCCCTTGAGCGCGTCAAGCAGCAGAGTCAGAACGCCGAGTGCGGGAGATTTGCGCGCGACATTGGTCGCGCCGATATTTCCCGAACCAATAAGCCGCACGTCTTCTCCACGGAACATCCGCACCAGAAGGAATCCAAAGGGAATGGAGCCCAGGAAGTAGCTGATCACGGCGATGGGAATGACTTTTGGCATTTTTGCTTGCGGTCCGGCTGTAGACCAGCCAGCGAGGCGCCAAGTTACTGCAACGGGAACGCTGCGAGTTTCGTGTACCTGGATCCTTTCGGCGACAGTTGGCTCTGATACAAAAAGAATTCGCGCGCGGTCATGCTACCAAACTCAGGTGCAGGCAGGGTGTCGAGCCTCTTCTGCAGAATCTGAAAGATGCGGTTTGGCCGGTCTTCCTTACGCCAGCGCGGCGAGCCTGATCCTCCACCCGCTCGTGCGAGAGTGAGGTGCGGACTAAAGGCTCGATCTTCTTTCGCGACGCCGAGTGAGTACATCCTCTCGTCGATCGCAGCGGCGAGTGCGGCAAGTTGCGGACCGGCTTCCATCCCGATCCAGAAGACTCGAGCGGATTTCGCAGTCGGAAAGAATCCGTAACCGCGAAATTGGATTTCGGGTGCGCCACCCGCAACGGCTTTCAATGCGGCTTTGACGCTCTCGACGGTGTCGTCGTGTTGCTCACCGATGAACTTAAGAGTCACATGCATCGATTCCGGTTTCACCCATCGGGCGTCTGGCGCGAAATTGCGCACTCCTTCGGCAAAGCGCTCTATACGCTCACGAATCGCGGTGCCAATGTCGAGGGCGATGAAGAGGCGCATGCTAGTCCTGAGCCCCGAGCCGCGAGCTTCGAGTACAACCACGTCCTCGAACACGCATAGTTCAAGTCCCCGAGCTTTTACATTAGCTTCTTTCTGAGCATATCTAAGGCCATGGTCGAGGCGTATCTGCGGATACGTTTTCGATCTCCGGGAAAATTGCGTTGAACCACCTCCGTTCCCGAATCGCTGGACACCGCATGGAAGACCAGGCCAACTGGTTTCTCCGACGTGCCTCCGCCTGGTCCGGCAACACCCGTGATTCCGATGCCCAACTTCGATTCACACCGGTACCGGATGCCTTCGGCCAGTGCCGCTGCTACTTCACGGCTCACTGCGCCGTGCCGGTGGATCATCTCAACCGGCACGCCCGCGAGTTCGGTCTTCAGTTGGTTCGAATACACAACTGCGCCGCCAAGGAAATACCGCGAGCTTCCACTGATGGAGGTAATTCGCTCCGCTAGAAGGCCTCCCGTACAGGATTCGGCAACCGCGACGGTCGCGTTGCGCATCTGCAACCAATACCCGACGATCTGCTCCAGCGATTCACCATTGCGTGAGTACACGGCATCTTCGAGTTCGTCTTCGACCAGTCCCGCGACTTCGTCGGCACGAGCCTGAGCTTCATCAATGGTCGCGCCATGCGCCTTGAAATGGAGTTCGATCTCTCCGGCGCCTGCAAGAATGGTGGTCTCAACATCGGCATATCGCTTGTAGATCGGAGCCACTCGGGCGTCGACTGATGACTCGCCGAGCATCGCGATCTTGAGCGTCCGAGTAAACAGGTGCGCGGTGGGTAACTTCGCACGAAGCCTCTCCAGCACTTCACTCTCAAAAAGTGCCTTCATTTCATGGGGAGGACCGGGCAGCAACACAAGGATGTGCTCGCGGCCGTCAATCTCTCCTGCGAGCCACTGGCCTGGAGCCGTTCCGTTGATATTGGGCAGCACCGTGGCGCCTTCGATGACGTCAGCCTGCTTCAGGTTGTTCGGCGACATCTTCCAGCCGCGGCTGGCGAAGCGTTGCTCGATGTGCTTCACAATCTCCGGATCTTGCCGGAGGTTCACCCCAAGCGCCTCGGCAACAGCTTCCCGCGTCAGGTCGTCCTCGGTCGGTCCGAGCCCGCCGCTGAAGATCACGATGTCGGAACGAAACAGAGCGTGCTCAGCAGCCGCAACCAGGAGCTGGCGACGATCGCCCACGATGCTTTTGAAGATGACATCAACGCCAAGCTTGTTCAATTGCTCGGTGAGATAAAGCGAGTTGGTGTCCATGCGGTAGGGAGTGAGCATCTCCGAACCCACCGCGATGATTTCAGCGTTCACGTGTTAGCAGTGTAAATGAAGCGGAACGTTATTCGGGAATGAGCGGATGCCCCGCGATATTCCATGACAAGTGATGCACGGCGTTGGTGGTTGCCAAAATTGCGGATCGTGCCGGAGCGAACGTCAGGCCGACCAGGCCCTGACCAGAAACCTCAAGGTGGGGCTTTCCATCCGGAGTGATTTTTACAATCCCGCGAGCGCCTGAAAGTGATGCCGCGACATATAAATTGCCGTCGGCGTCGAACGCTAAGCCCTGCGGCCGTCCGAGCCCCTTGTAGAAAGTGCTCACCGTGCCATTAGGGTCAATTTTGAACACGCGGTCGTTCGGGCCGGTTACAAACAGGTCTCCACTCGGACTGAACGCGAGGTGATAAGCCGACACACTCACTTCAAGCGTGGCGAAGACGAAGGTCTGCTGATCGGGCGAAATTTTGAAGATCGTTCCGTTGCGGTCGCCGACGTACAGGCTGCCTTCACGATCAAACGCGATGCCGGTCGCGACTCCAAGGCCTTCCGCGAACGTCGTCATCGATCCGCTTGGCGTAACGCGATACACCGCACCGTCGTAGCGGGACGAAACATACATCAGGCCCTCTCGGTCGAAGGCGATCGCGGTGGCGTTCATCATCTCGGAGACGAATGGCTTCACGTTGTAGTTCGTATCAATCTTGAAAATCGCGACCGGAACTTTTTGGCCGCGCGACCCGGAAAAGGTCACGTAAATATTGCCTTCCGCGTCGACCGCAGGATTCGTGACAGGATGGAGGTTCTCGGCAATCGGAACCGCGACCTTCACGTTGTGCGAATTGCTCACATGTCCATTGGTCGCGACGACAACGGATCCGGAAACTGCGCCCTCAGGAACGCGGGCGACAACGAACCCCTCAGAGCTGACCACAATGGGCGCGTCAAATTCACCAAACTTCACCTTGGGGCGGGCAAGTTCCTGCGGACGCAGACCCGAGCCGGAGATGCGGACCTCAGCGCCGGTGAGCGCGCATGAAGGATCGATTGTCTCGATGTGCGGTGTGCCGTTGATGTTTTTCCTGCCGAGAATACGATCTGAAAATCCCATGAGCTCCAACTAACAAAGTCCCGAGGGCCGTAGATTCTGCGAGTCCGGGACGGCTTTCTCTATTTTAATAGATGAAAGTGGAGAAGGATGTGGATCATCAGGAAAGCATAAATTCCAGCCGCAACATCGTCCATGACGATCCCGGATCCTTCTGGGAGGCGTTCTAACTGACGCACGGGCGGAGGCTTCAGGATGTCGAAGACCCTAAAAAGGACGAATCCGGCCAGAAAGGCCTTCCAACTCAAGGGGATTGCAATGAGTGTAATTAGTTGTCCGGCGACCTCATCGATGACCACGAACTGGGGATCTTTCGAGCCGGTCGCACGAGCGGTCTGTGTGGCGGCAGGAATGCCCAGCAGGATGGTGACGAGCACGAGAACGATGGCGATGGGCGTTCGAAGGCTGGACGGCGACAGGTAAGCAATCATCGCCCAGAGCAAAACCGTTGCTGCGGATCCCCATGTCCCAGGACCGGGACGCATGCGTCCGATGCCGAAGAACGTCGAGACAAGCGCGGCCCAGACGGGTCCTTGTGGACGTGTCGTTTCTTGCGTCGAGCGCATTAGTGTTGATCTCGATCTTCTGGATTGTCTTCCCGAATTGGTTCGTCGGCGTCGGTTACTGGGGAGGAGATCACGTAGGAACCGCTGGCCCATTTACCGAGATCGATGGTACGGCAGCGCTCGCTACAAAAGGGGAAGTCCGGGGCAGTCTTTTTGACGACTTTCTTACAGATCGGACATCGCACACCAACGGTACGCTTGCGCGGCATAGGCGCTTCTATTGTAAGGGAACGCCGCGGATTCCTCGTCGCTTGCGCTCCTCGGAATGACAACTCTGAGAGATACTGGTTCTTAGATGATCTTTGCTACCAGGTCGTAGTCGTGGGCTTCGGTGATTTCGCAGCGGTAGAACTGGCCGGGCTGCGGGTCGATTTGTTCGGGAAATTCGTTGACGAAGACTTTGCCGTCGATTTCTGGGGCGTGCATCGTGGTGCGGCCCTCCATCAGCAATTCACTTTCTTCGGATTCTCCTTCGAGCAGGAGGTCGAACTCCCGGCCGATTAATTTCTTCTTCTTTCTCTTGCTGATCTTCAGTTGGATCGACATCAGATGCTTGCGCCGATGTTCGATTTCGCGCGGTGATAGCTTCTTCTCCAGACTGAACGCTCCTGCGCCTTCCTGATCGGAGTAGGAAAAAGCCCCCATCCAGTCGAATTGTGCTTCGTGGACGAAGTCGCATAATTCTCCGAATTCTGTTTCAGTTTCACCAGGGAAACCGACAATGAATGAAGTACGCAATGTGAGATCCGGAATGACTCGGCGCATCTTTTCGATCGATTTGAGGAATACGTTCGCTCCGCCGCCCCGCTTCATGCGCTTCAGAACAGAAGCCGAAGCGTGCTGGAGAGGAACATCCATGTAGGAACAGACCTTGTCGTTGCTTGCGATGGTTTCGAGCAGTTTGCCGGTGATCTTGTTGGGATATGCGTATAGAAAGCGGACCCAACGCAAATCTTCGATGGCCGCGAGCTTTTCGAGAAGCAGAGCAAGCCCGTCCTTGAGGCCGAGATCTTCGCCGTAGCAAGTTGTGTCCTGCCCAATGAGGGTAATCTCGCGAACACCGGATTGCGCGAGGCGTTCGGCTTCGGCGATGACGGACTCGAAGCGGCGGGAGCGGAATTGCCCACGCAACTGAGGGATGATGCAGAACGTGCAAGGATGATCGCAGCCTTCGGCGATCTTGATGTACGCCATGTGCTGTGGCGTCGCCAAAATTCGCGGGGTGGTCTCGTCGTACAGATAATTCGGCAGATCGGCGACCGCGCCGTCCCATGTCTCTCGAGAGAAGCGGCCTTGGGCAACTCGTGCGTCGCCTTCAGGACGGCTCGACAAAATTACGAACGGTGAGCTCGCTTGTGACTGCGCCTGCGTGACTCCAGTTGCCGCGAGAATCTGCTCCAGTTCTCCGGTCCCGACGACTGCATCCACTTCCGGAATATCTTCGCGGATCTGGTCCCGGAAACGTTCGACGAGGCATCCGGCGACGACCAACTTTTTTGCTTTGCCGGCAATTTTGTGCCCCGCCATTTCGAGAATCGTGTTGACTGATTCCTGCTGGGCGCTGTCGATGAAAGAGCAAGTATTGACGACGATCACGTCGGCGTCTTCGGCGCGTCGCGTGAGTTCGGCGCCGGCGCGGGCGAGCAATCCCATCATGACCTCGCTGTCCACCAGGTTTTTCGGACAGCCAAGGCTCACGAAGCCCACTTTCTGCGGGCGGTCGAGGGGTGGCTCCTCCGGGCTCGTTTTCTTGTTGATTTCAGGAGAGCCGCTGACAGTGAGGTCTGTTACTGACATGCAATCTTTGTATTTTAGCATCGCGAATAGATGCTGCTTCCGATCGAGAAGAGATACCCCGGTTATCGTCGATTTAGAATTTTCGGGCTAGAGGAGAATTCAAAAGTAATCTATGGGGCTCAATCACTTACGGGCAAATCTTGAAAGCAAGACCAGTACCGAGCACCTTGTGCCGTGTACCCAGACTATTGCTTCCCGCCGTGGTGTGAAGAAATGAGAGGTCAGAGTAAGGGTTGATGAACCTTGGGACAATTGAAGCTGTGGAAAACTTCGGGCCGAGAGAATTAGGTGCGCGGAGTGTTTTGGATAACGTGACTGGCGTCCCAGAGCCATGAAAGGCACCATTTCGTGGATATAAACAGGCCATGTCATGCTAGGCTATCGCTTACCGCCGTAACAGTTTAGGAACAGCCTCGCAGGGAGGGGAAATGTCTGCCAAAGGCCTGGGTATTGCGATTCTGACGGTACTGACGATGCTGGTAGTGTCTGCGGGGGCTCAGGACGGGAAGAACGAAATCGGCGGCACGCTGGGCCGAATGTTTATCAGCGATCAAGGCATCAAGGGCGCAACCTATTTCGACCCCATTATTCACTCCGGCAAGGGCCTTACGGTGGAAGGAGAATTTGCGCGGCGCTTCCTGGTGACGCCGATTTACTCGATTTCGATCGAGGGATTGGTGGTCTACAACCCTGATGAGGACCTGAATGCTGGACAATACGGATTTGCCGTAGTCCCGTCGGACTATAAGCAGTTGTTCATCACGCCGGCAGCGCGGGTCAATCTTTTTCCAACGACCGCAGTTTCGCCCTGGGTCAGTTTCGGCGCAGGATTCGGCCATTTCAGTGAGGGGAAGATTCTGGTGTACGGTGGAACCAATCCTGGGAAGTCAGCCACGAATGCTGTGATCGAGGCCGGAGCAGGACTTGACGTGAGAGTGTGGAAGGCGCTGAGCGTTCGCGGCGAGGTGCGCGACTTCTATTCCGGCGAGCCGGATTTCCCGCTGGCTCCCACCGGCAAATCCCGACAGCATAACTTCTTCGTAGCTGGCGGGGTCTTCTGGCGCTTCTAGCCTTCATTTGCTCTTCGTGGCGAGTTCAACTTCTTCAAACAACTCCGGCAGGCGTTGGGCATCTTGCGCGGAGTTTCCGAAGCGTGCGGATTCGTAAACGTCGGTGAAGCGGGCGACCGGTTCGCGCAAGCGGGTGTCTTCGATTCTCATCACAAACTCCTGGGGTGTCTGCGCAGCGTTTTTTTCGACACCCTTGTGAGAGAGCGCGCGGGCCATGCGCTCATACCACATCGCGGCCGCTTGTTCCGGGGAGCGTTCAGGATGTTTTCGAAGCGTACGCTGATGCAACCAGCGGACGAGCCTCCGAAGATTTGCCAGTAGCACGAGGGCGAGGGAAACTAGTCCCCCCAGAATGGCCCAGCGCAATGGAGAGTGCTCGACGCGGTCCTGACTGCGGCGGGCCCATTGGAGCATGGAATCGTATTTCTGGCGTGCCCAGTCCCGTGCACTATCCCACAGCCCGCGAGTGCCGCTGATCGCGGCCTGACCGAGAACGAGTTGGTGCGACATATCGTAGCTTACGACCCAGTCGCGCCAGAATGACGCCATCGCGTCGAGGTAGAGCCCGACACGATCCCAGCCGGTGGCGGAGCCCCCATTTCCGCCGGGAGTGGGATCGAAAGTCTGCCAGCCGTATCCCGGGAAATAGGCCTCGACCCAGGAATGAGCGTCTTTCGCCCGGACAATGTAGTTGCCGGTGAGGTCGTTGAATTCATCGCTGTGAAACCCATTGACGACGCGCGACGGGATGCCGAGCGTCCGTAACATGACTGCCATGGATGAAGCGAAGTATTCGCAGTGGCCCTGTTTGCGGTCGAAGAGGAAGTTGGCGATCGGATCCGCGGGTGGCGTGCGCGGCAATTCCAGTGTGTAGCCGAAGCGGGTTTTCAGATAGGACTCGATGGCGGAAGCCTTGTCGAAATCGTTGTTGGCCTTTTGCGAGATCTGAGCGGCAAATTGAGGGACGCGTGGATCTACCTTTGGCAATTGCAGGTAGAGTGCACGAATCTGAGGGGGATAATTCTGCCCGGCTTCACGTAGCTCCGCAGATGTCGGAGTGGCGATATCCGAGGTCGCCTCATAACGGCTGATGATGTGCGAGTCGATATTGCGGACTGCTCCGGTTGAGTCCGTCTGAATTCGAAATTCTCCGCTTAAGCCTCGAGCCCACGGAGCCAGGAAGACTACGTTGGTACCGATGGGTTCCATAAGGACGCGGTAGCGGATGAGATTTTGACGGGGGTACAAGCCGGCATGAGGAAGCGGGGGATTCACCTCCGGCAGTCGAAACGAGTTGTCCGGTTCTCGAGCCAGCATCACCTGCTCGCGGTGATTTGACCAGTTGCGTCCATCGAAGATCGAGAGCGCCACACCTCGCCAGTGGAGATCGTAGCGGCCGATTGAGTCGCCATCGATTTGCACATGCATGACAACCGCGTTCGAGCGCTGGATTTCTCCGATTTGGCCCAGTTGTACGTGGTCGCTGAAGCCCGAGGACAGATCCGTGCCGTAGGAATATCCGCCGAGATAGCCCGCCGAGATGCGGGGCATGAGGAAGAACAATCCGGCGCCAAACACCGTGATGATGACGACCAGGACAGGAGCGACGCGCGCGAGTGCGAAGGCGAGATGGCGATGCTCCTCGACATCGATGGAATGCCGCGCACGAACACTGGCGGCCTGTCCTGATCGGCGCATCTCCATCAGCATGAAAGTTGCAACGGCAACCAGCATGAACACCGCGAACGCGAACAGGAAGACACTGTCGACGGTCAGAACCGCAGAGGAAAGCACCATCAGGAACGCGAGGATCGCGAGCATGATGTAATCGCGCTCGCGCCGCAGCGAGAACATGCGAACCACGACGCCAAAGAGAGAAAGGTGAACCGTGGCGGGCAGGAAACTGCGCGAAACCGCGAAGTAGTCAATGGCGAAGAAGACGAAATATGCGATGGTGAGCGGACCGGTCCAGCGCTCCGAAATCGAGAACTTGCGTCGCTTCGCCAAAAGGTATCCACGGAGAATCAGTGCGACGGCCACCAGCAAGCGGGAGGGAAGATCGAGTCCTCCGGTTGCGGCCAGCGTGCCAAATCCTGTGAGAACAAGCAAGTAAAGTCCGACTTCGAAGTAATAGTCGATGTAGCGCTGAAGCAACACTGCGCCGGACTGTGAAGAGGATGACGACATGCCTTTAGGATCTACGGAATTTGAATTCTCCGAAGTTGTCTTGTGCCTTTGTGGATATTGTTCGATACCTTGCGGCAGAAAGGAAGGGGGCTAGGATCAATTCCTACACCGAAAGTCACATGCACTTTCAGGAAGATAAGTAGCGGGAGGCGGAAGATTCGACAGGAAGCACGGCCTCCTTGCTTGAGTTCAGAACGGACCCTGGAGATCATCTGCGGCGGCGAGTGCATGAATTTTGGGAATGCTAGAATGATTCAGGTCAGACATCGGTCTCACGCGACGCACTCCCGCCAACCCCGCCAGGTCCGGAAGGAAGCAACGGTAACGGGCTCTTGCGTGTGCAGTGAGTCCCCGGTGTCTGACTAATTTTCTGCTTCTTCTCTCGACACCATTCTCCGCGTGGCTGTGGACTTTTGATTACCGATTTTTACACTCCGTTTACGACTCTTTTCGCAAGAATTGTTTTTCCGGGCATCAAGTGTATGTAGGGCTCAACAAGAACCCCATTGGCCCGAGGAGAAACATGAGTCATCAGAAGAATTCGCCCCAAGTTCCCGCGCATGTCACGATCCGGGTGTCCGGGAAACTTTTCCGAGGACATCTGGAAGCGTTGGATCAACTCGTGCAATCTGCGGTGGAGTGTCAGTTGTGGCCCCTGCTGAGCCTTGCGTACCTCGAAGAAGTGGACCGCAACGCGCTGCTTTACCTGGTGGATGGCGAAGGTCGACGCTTCGGGATCATTTCGTGTCCGGACTTCATTCGAGATTGGATGGAACAGGAACGGGAGAGGGCCGCGGCTTAGATTACTCGGAAGCAGCCACCCGTTGCTCGCTTTGCTCGGGGTCATATTGACAACTGCGAGTTGAGAGCGAGACGTGGCGCGGATTCCGGTTAGACATTCTCGCTTCAATCCTTCAAAATACAGGGTTTCCTTAATACAGGAGCCCTCATTGACTACATCTCTTCGCGCAAAAATCACTGCGCTCGGGACGTATTTACCCCCGCGCGTTCTTACCAACGCCGACCTAGAGAAGATGGTCGACACTACGAACGAATGGATTCTGGAACGAGTTGGGATTCGCGAGCGGCATATTGTCGAGAAGGGAGTTGCCGCCAGCGATCTGGCTGTCTGTGCTGTGAAGAATCTGCTGGATAAGCATCCATTTGATCTGCAAGAAGTAGATTTGATTGTAGTGGGCACCGTTACGCCTGACATGATGTATCCCTCGACGGCATGCCTGGTGCAGCATAAGTTGGGAATTCAGAACACCTGGGGATTCGATGTGTCGGCGGGATGCTCCGGATTTTTGTACGCGTTGAACGCGGGAGTGAAGTTTGTGGAGTCCGGTCAGTACAAGAAGGTATTGGTCATCGGGTCGGACGTGAATTCGTCGATGACCGACTACACCGACCGAGCCGTATGCATTATTTTCGGCGACGGCGCGGGAGCGGTGCTGCTTGAGCCGTCGTCGGATGGGGACGGAGTGCTCGATCATGTCGCACAAGTGGAAGGCATGGGCGGGCAGTTTTTATATATGCCCGGCGGAGGGAGCCTGAATCCTGCGTCTCATGAGACCGTCGACAAGAAAATGCATTACATCCATCAAGATGGGAAAAACGTGTTCAAGTACGCCGTGAAGAAGATGGCGGAGATGACGGAGCGTGTGCTGGAAAAGAACAAATTGACCGGCCAGGATATCGATTGCTTCATCGCACACCAGGCCAATAAGAGAATCATCACGGCAACGGCAGAGCGATTGGGGATGCCAATGGAGAAGGTGATCGTCAATATCGACCGGTACGGAAATACCACCGCGGGAACAATTCCCATTGCGATGCAGACGGCCATTGAAGAAGGGAAGCTGAGGAAGGGCGATATGCTGCTGATAGCCGCGGTGGGGGCGGGATTTACCTCGGGGGCGACGCTGTTGAAGTGGGCGTTTTAAGAACGGACCTTGGACCTCAGACTTCGGACCTCAGACTGCGCACCTCAGACCTTGGCTCGGTGGACCAGTGCAGAATGGTGCCAATTTGAGGCCGAGACCTAAGGTCTGAGGTCCAAGGTCTGAAGTCCGAGGTCCAAGTCTGCTGTTAGACTTTCTTTCGGCAATCCTTCAGAATACTGCCATTCATTTCAGGGGAACTCTTTGAGCAAACCGATACGCGCCAAAATCAGCGCACTGGGGACGTATGTGCCTCCGCGCCTTCTTACCAATGCCGACCTCGAGCGGATGGTCGATACGAATAATGAATGGATCATGGCGCGAGTGGGTATTCGCGAGAGACATATTGCGGAAAAGGGAGTCGCGAGCAGCGATCTGGCTGTCGAGGCCGCGCGGAAAGCTCTTACCCAGCGAGGTATCAAGCCGAGTGATGTTGAGGCGATCATTGTCGGGACGGTGACGCCGGACATGCTGTTTCCGTCCACGGCGTGTGTAGTGCAAAAAAAACTCGAAGCGTACGGGGCGTGGGGATTCGATCTTTCGGCGGCGTGCTCGGCTTTTGTGTATTCACTGCAGGTGGGCGCACAGTTTATCGCGAGCGGCGCGCACAAGCGGGTGCTGGCCATTGGAGCGGATGTGATGTCTTCGATCATCGATTACACCGACCGTGCAACGTGCGTGATTTTTGGGGATGGAGCGGGGGCAGCCCTGCTCGAACCAGCCGAAAATGACTCGGAGGGATTCATCGACTTCATCCACGAGGTGGATGGATCGGGCGGGCAATATCTTTATATGCCGGGCGGCGGAAGCTTGCATCCTACAAGCAAAGATACGATCGAGAAGAAGATGCACTATGTGCATCAGGATGGCCAGCAGGTGTTTAAGTTTGCCGTGCGAAAGCAGACTGAACTTTGCATGAAGCTTCTGGAGCGAAATGGGCTGAAGGGATCGGATATTGATGTGTTCATTCCGCATCAGGCGAATCTGCGGATCATCAATGCGACGGCTGAACGGCTGGGCCTGCGGCCGGGAAGCGTGATTGTGAATATTGACCGCTACGGAAATACCACGGCGGGAACGATCCCGCTGGCCATGAATACGGCGCTCGAAGAAGGCAAGCTGAAAAAGGGAAGCCTCGTGCTGCTCGCATCGGTGGGAGCCGGGTTCACAATTGGGGCAAACTTGATGCGGTGGGCGTTCTAGAACTTTATCGTGTCGCTGAGCCGATCGCCGCTACCGGCGTGTCTACGGAATGCGCGCACTCCCGTTCGCGAATTTCGTCACGCCATTCGAGAAAAGACTTTGTCAGCTTACCTTTGATAGGCGTCGGCGGCAGCTTTTCAATAAATGAGAAGCCATCCTTCCAGCGAGAGAGAGCAGAGATGTAGTCTTGCCGGGCGCAATCCATTGAAATTTCGAACCGAAGTTTCATGAGCTGAGGGACCGCATTGAACTTCTTTACTCTTGCACGCCACTTTGATGCTAGTTGGGCATCGTTCCGGAACCAAGCTGAAAAGACTGCGGCTTCGAGTCCGATGGTGTCCTGAAGAGACGGACCCAACTGGGACGCGAGCCGAAGACATCGTTCTAGATGATGAGCGGCTGCTGGTGTGTCTTTGCGGTCGTTCGCAGCAAGGTAAGCGACCCAATTTCCAAAGAAGTCGTCGACCGAGCTGTCCACGACGGCTCCAGCCGAATTCAGCCAAGTCCGCCGATAGTCTCGTGGCTGGACACCGGCAGTAGTCTGTTTGCCAATCGCACAGATGCTTAGCCATCTTCGAGCTTTGGGAAGCGAGGTGTAGAGCATCCACAGGCGTGCGCCATCTGGATACAAGAGACCGAGACGGACCGGCACAAGATTGCCGATCCCGAGCACCAACGAAATCATCCAAAAGATAGTTAGGAAGTGTACCCAACTCTTGCTCGACGGAACGGATGCCAGTACCGCTAGTGCCACGCCGCCAGAAAGCAGATTGGCTGCCGGTCCACCGATTGTGAAAATGAACAGCCTTTGCCTCAACCGCCTGATGCTATGAACTTGCATACCGGCATAGCCGCCGGCAGGCAGCGCGCGGCGAACGCGAAATCTCAATCGTCCGTATTCGAAATACAACGAGAAAGGACCGATTGTGAGCGAATTGAAGCGAAATCCAATGAGCTTGCCCGCGGCAAGATGGCCAAGTTCGTGAAGGATGATGGCCGCGGTGAAAGCAGCGAAGTAGAAAACAATGATCAATTGGTCTGCCGAACTATTTGAGTTGGTGGCACGCTGCATTTCAGAAATCAGGATGGTTCCGAACACGACCCCGAGGATTAAGCCAAACAGGAGACTCGCAAAACTCCTTTTCTTGGGAGGAAGGATCGCGGAATCGAGGATCGGAGTTGCGCCGGAATATTCCGCGACTGTCATAAATTTCAGGATGCTATCAGAGCGCGATTCGGACCAGTTTCAAAAGCACAGATCGTCCGTGACGTTCGTAATCTGCCCAACGTAATTTGGATAGCTCTGGCCGGATTTTGCCTGCTATCGTCGACGAACGATCGCTCCAGTCACGCGGGCCTCGTGCAAGTATGGCCATAAAGCGCACAATTGTCTGCTGTTTCCTTCTTGCGTTGAGTTCATTGGGATTCGCTCAAAAGGCCGATCCTCGTGAAAGCAAGCTGACAGTTCTGGAACGCCTGTGGAATGAAGCGCAGGTGAACCGGGACTCGGCGGCACTGGACGCGCTCGTTTCGAGTCGCTTTGTGAACACCGAGTGGGACGGCGAACTCAGCGACAAGCAGAAGTTTCTGGCAGATATCAAAGACCCGCTGTTTAAGCCGACATTGGCAAACATCTCGGAACTAAAGTTGAACTTTTTCGGGGATACAGCGGTTGTCACCGGCGTCTATCACACTCAGGGAACGTATCAAGGCAGGCCATACGATCATGTCGGACGGTTCACCGACACATGGGTGCTGGATGCAGGGAAATGGCAATGCGTGGCCAGCCACACCAGTTTGCTGAAGAAGTAGACACTCCTTCTTTGTGCGGCGCTTCTGATCCTGCGCTTCGAACCGCTTTCCAGTTATAGCCTCATAAATACTTTTTATGCCGCGAGTTCGCGTCCAAACGCGCGCCGGATGATCTAATCAAGCCGAAGTTGGTCTCGCACGCAGATATGGAACAGACTGGGCATCCTCGCGCGTGGAAGGTGTTGCTGGCCTTCAGCATTATTTATTTCGTCTGGGGTTCGACGTTCCTCGCGATTCGAGTTGGCGTGCAACAGGTGCCGCCGTTTCTGTTTGCCGCGTTGCGGTTTATCGTCGCAGGAGCGGCTCTCTACGGCTGGATGCGTGTTACGGGAACACCGCGGCCTTCGACGAACGAGTGGCGCTCGATCTCGCTGCTGGCGATCCTAATATTCGTGTGCGATTACGGATTGCTGTTCTGGGCGGAGAAGCGGGTGCCGTCGGGTATCGCTGCCGTAATGATGTCGACCATTCCAGTGTTCATGACGCTGGCGGAGATCTTCTTCCTGAGAACGCAGCGGCTGACCGGCAGGCTTGCCTTCGCGCTTCTCATCGGCGTTGCCGGCGTGACTGTTTTGCTGAGCCGAACTGTCAGCTTTGGGGACGCGCCCATTGATCCGCTGGGAGCCGCTGCTCTGATTGTAGCTGCCGTCAGTTGGTCCATTGCGTCTGCGTTTTCGAAGAAGTGGCCTCTGCCTTCGTCGAAGGCGATCAGTTCCGGAGCCCAGATGATGGCTGGTGGGGTGATGCTGCTGCTGACATCGGCTTTGCTGGGCGAATTCCGAGGATTTCAGATTCAGGCGGTGCCAGCGAGGATATGGCTGGCGCTGTTGTATCTGATCGTGGCGGGATCGATCATCGGATTCACAGCTTACGTTTGGCTCATTCATCATGAATCGCCGACGCGGGTGGGAACGTACGCGTATGTGAATCCAGTGGTGGCCGTGCTGATCGGCTACCTGTTGGGTGGCGAAGCGTTGGGCGCACGGACGATTCTGGGTACGGCTCTGGTGCTGGTGAGTGTTGTGGTGATCACGACGACCAAGAAGACAGCGATGATCGACAACCGTGCCTCCTCAGCACTTGCTGCAGAAGCGGAAGAAATCTAGTCGAAATTCTCCCGACTAAGGGTGCGTCATTTTTTCCGGCTTTACGAGTTGATCGAACTCTTCGCCGGTGAGGTGGCCCAGCTTAAGGGCGGCTTCGCGCAGACTGGAGTGCTCGACATGGGCCGTGTGCGCGATTTGCGCCGCTTTGTCATATCCAACCTTCGGCGCCAGCGCCGTCACCAGCATAAGGGAATTCTTCACGTACCAGTCCACCTTGGCACGATCGACCTCGATGCCCTTGATCATGTATTCGACATAGCCGTGGCAGGCGTCGGCGATGAGGGTGACCGAGTGCAAGAAGTTGTAAATGATGACTGGCTTGAAGACGTTGAGTTCAAAGTTGCCCTGTGATCCGGCGAAACCGACGGCGGCTGTTGCGCCGTGGACTTGGACGCACACCATGGTCATGGCTTCGCACTGCGTGGGATTCACCTTGCCGGGCATGATCGAAGACCCAGGTTCGTTCTCAGGAATCGTCAACTCACCCAGGCCGCAGCGTGGTCCGGACGCCAGCCAGCGGATGTCGTTCGAGATCTTCATGAACGATGCGGCGAGCGTCTCCATCGCGCCTTGCGCGAAGACGATTTCGTCATGCGCAGAGAGGGCGGCGAACTTATTCCCGTGCGAACGGAAGGGAAGCCCAGTGAGTTCGGCAGCCTTTTTCGCAGCGCGCTCGGCGAATTCCGGATGCGTGTTTAAGCCTGTGCCGACCGCGGTGCCGCCGATTGCCAGGTCGTAAAGGCCTTCCAGAGCCTGTTCTAGCCGCTTGATGTCGCGTTGCAGAAGACTGGCCCATCCGCCGAATTCCTGACCAACTGTAAGTGGAACGGCGTCCTGCAAGTGAGTGCGGCCAATTTTGACGATGCCATCGAATTCCTTTGCCTTCGCCGCAATCGCATCGTGGACAGTCTTGACCGCTGGGATTAGAGCATTCTTCACGCGATCCGCTGCCGCGATGTGCATCGCCGCGGGAAACGTGTCGTTCGACGATTGCGACATGTTGACGTGATCGTTGGGATGGACCGGCTTCTTGGATCCCATCTCTCCCCCCGCAATTTCAATCGCACGGTTCGAGATGACTTCGTTCACGTTCATGTTGGTCTGGGTGCCGCTACCGGTCTGCCAAATGCGGAGCGGAAACTGATCGTTGAGTTTGCCGGCGATCACTTCATCCGCAGCCTGCACGATGAGTTTCGCCTTATCCGCCGGAAGCTTGCCGAGGTCTTGATTGACCAGCGCGCAGGCCTTCTTTAGCGTCCCGAAGGCCCGGATCAACTCTGGCGGCATAGTGTCGCGTCCAATGTCGAAATGCAGCAGGGAACGCTGCGTTTGGGCTCCCCAGTACACATTTGAGGGGACTTCGATCTTTCCCATGCTGTCGGATTCGATGCGAGTGGGCGTGGAGGACGAGGTAAGGGTCGACATGACTTGCTCCTGAGATGAGCGGAGAGATGAAGGCAACCAAAAATTATAGCGCGGAGCGGCGACGGCGCTGGGAAGGCGGGGTGCTTCGCGTGCTAGAATCTACCGTTTCCGGGTTGTGCCGAACCTCCAAAGCCCCGGGTAACTCCGCACGTACGCCATGCCTCCATTCCTCACTTCTGAAGAGATCGTCACTCTGCCCAAGATGAAGGCGAAGCCTCATCCGGAGTTGCATACAGATGTTCTGGTGATCGGGGCAGGCCCGACAGGGCTCGCTTGTGCGATCGAAGCGCAGAAAGTTGGGCTGAAGGTCATCGTCCTCGATAAGGGATGCCTGGTGAATTCGCTGTTTCACTATCCGGCGAACATGACGTTCTTCACCACGCCGGAGTTGCTGGAAATTGGCGATATTCCGTTTACTACGGCACAGCAGAAGCCCACGCGGGAAGAGGCGCTGGAGTACTACCGGAAAGTCGCTGAGCACTATCACCTCGACGTGCGGCAGTACGAGTGGGTGAAGACGGTCATGGGAGAGGACGGAAAATTCAGCGTCTGCGCGACCGACCGCGCGGGTCGTCCTCATGACTACGTTGCCAAGAAAATTATCGTCTCGACGGGGTACTACGACCTCGCAAACCGGCTGAATGTGCCCGGCGAGGACTTGCCCAAAGTTTCGCACTATTATGGCGAGCCGCACCCGTATTACGACACTGAAGTGCTGGTGATTGGAGGCAAGAACTCAGCAGCCATCGCCGCTCTGGATTTGTGGCGACACGGAGCGCGGGTGACGCTGGTGCATCGCGAATCGCAGATTCACCATCACGTGAAGTATTGGATCAAGCCTGACCTGGAGAACCGTATCAAGGCCGGTGAGATCGAGGCGTACTTCAACACTTACGTGCAGGAAATCGGTATAGATCACGTGGTGGTGGTGACGCAGCGCGGCCCGCTGCGGCTGAAGAACGATTTTGTTCTGGCGCTGATTGGATATCACCCCGACTACGATTTCCTGCGGAGCATGGGAATTGAGCTGTCCGAGCAGCAGTGCCGGCCGGTGTGCGACCCTGTGTCGTTAGAAAGCAATGTGCGTGGCGTCTATGTTGCTGGCGTAATCGTCGCCGGATCGCGTACGAATGAAATCTTTATCGAAAACGGGCGCTTTCATGGCAAGCAGATCGCAGCTGACCTGAAGCTGAAACTGCGCCCGTAGTCTTTCCGCTTACTTCAGCAGATACTCCTTCACAAAAGCGATCGTGGCATAGAACTGGTAGTCGCGGTTCTTCTTCTTGGCAAATCCATGTCCTTCATCTTTGCCAAGCAGCCACCAGACCGGCGTGCCATTCTTGCGAACGACTTCAACCATCTGCGCTGACTCACTTGCGGGTACCCGCGGATCATTCTGGCCAGCGATTACAAACAGCGGTTTTGTGATGTTCTTGGCCTTGTTTGCGGGAGCGATCTGCTCGAGAAAGTCGTGCATCTTGGGATCGCGTTCGTCGCCGTACTCTACCCGGCGCAGATCGCGCCGGTATCCCGAGGTGTGTTCGAGGAACGTTACTAGATTCGACGGACCCACGATGTCGACCGAGCAGCAGATACGATCGTTGTAGTTGGTGGCGACGGCAAGCGTCATGAAACCACCATAGCTGCCTCCTGTGACCAGCACTTTATTCGAATCGAGATCGGGCTGCGTCTGGATCCAGTCGAATAAAGCGTTGATGTCTTTGTAAGAACCTTCGCGCAGGAATCCGTTGTCGAGTTTTTGGAAGGTCTTGCCGTATCCCGTGGATCCGCGAACGTTCGGGTAAATGACCGCGATGCCGAGTTCGTTGATGTAGTAGTTGTCGTGGCCGAGGAAGTCGGGCCGAACCTGTCCTTCGGGGCCGCCGTGAATGTCGATGATGACCGGCCGCTTTCCGTTGAACTTAGCAGGTGGTTTGTAGAGGAATGCGGAGATGGAACGCTGGTCAAAGGATTTCCAATGGATCAATTGGGGCTCGGAAAAGCTCGAGGTGTTCAGCCCGCCAGTTTCGGAAAAGGTCCAACGATCCACCTTGCCCGAAGCCAGATCGACGGAGTAGGCGTCATAGGGCTGACTGGCGGTGCTGAGGCTGATTGCGATTTCCCTGCTGCCTTTGCGCCACTCAATGCCACCGAACACGCCGACTGGTAGTTTTGGAACGGCAACTTCTTTCGCCATTTTCGTGTCGAGAACGTGCAGCTTGCTGATGCCGTCTTCGTTCGATTCGAAGGCGATCCAGCGCCCATCTTTGGAGAGGTCAAACTCGTCGACATCCCACTGCAGCGACGGAGTGAGGACATTTATCTTCTTGGAATTGAGGTCGAGATAAACCAGACGTTGGAACTCGGAGTCGGCGTCGCTGGTCATGTAGACGCCTTTGGCGTCCTTGGAGAAGCGTGCGTTGCCGTAGGCGACGGTATCGGCGCCTTTCGGGGTCAGCAGTTCCTTTTTCCCCGATTCGATATCGAGCAGCCAAACATAGGTCTCGGCGGCCGAGATACCGTTAACCAGAAGCAATTGCTTGCCGTCAGGGGACCAGTCGGCAATCTCCCAGCCTCCACCTTCATTTTGGACGACCATGCGGGCGCTTGCCGGATCGGTGGCATTCACGATCCAGATGTCGACGTCGGAACCAGAACGCTTGGTTGAGCCGTAAGCGATGCGATCTCCCTGATAGGACCAATGCGCGCTAGTGTTGCGGGACTTGCCGTCGGTCAGGAGCTTGATGTCGCCGGTGTTGAGATCAAAGAGGTAGATCTGGAAAAACTCGCCACCGCCCACGTCTTTGAGAAAAACAAAGGAATCACCTTTAGTCGGTTCGTATGCGGCTCCAGCGATGCGGTCTGGAAAGAACGTGAGTTGGGTACGCGCGCCGCCCGCAAACTTCACTTGATGAACCTGGCTGGTATCGGCGAAGCGCGTTTGGATCAGCATCTCGCGGCGAGTGGGGTGCCAGCTGCCAAATGCGGCGGAACGAAATTCGCCGTAGCGGGAAGCAGTTTCGGCGAGCGCGCCGGAAATCTTCGGAATACCCTCGGCGACTAGATTCTCATTGGGTTGAATTTCATCGGATTGAGCGAACGCAGCAACGGAGACAAGGAGAACGAACAGCGAGTAGCGGAATCGCTTCATGATTCCTCCTGAACATTCGACGAAGAAACAAATGTTCTGATAGCAGGGAAAATTGGATGGCGGCGGAATCGTAGGGGAACTGCGGCGCGGCCGTCAACCTGGAGGTTTGCCGAAGGAGTGGTACCCGTTTACCCTATGCACTCGCATGGAACCCGAACCAGAGCACGGAACAACTACGATTTCGCTCGGATCGTACGCCCGGCTGGTGCGCCGGAACCGAAATTTCCGGCGGCTCTGGCTGGCGCAGATCGTCAGCGAAATCGGTGACTGGTTCTATACGCTCTCGATCTACACGCTCCTGTTGCAGTTGACGGGGCACGCGGGGTCGGTGGCGTTGGCACTGGTCCTGCAAGTTCTTCCACAGACGCTGGCTGGGCCGACCGCTGGAGTCGTGAACGACAGGCTGAAACGCAAGCATGTGATGATCGCCGCGGATCTGTTTCGCTGCGTGATCGTGCTCGCGATGTTGCTGGTTCGTTCGCGATCGATGGTGTGGCTGATCTATCCGCTGCTACTCGCGGAGACTACGCTGGCGGCATTTTTCGAGCCGGCGCGAAGTTCGGTGATCCCGAACATCGCGGATTCGGATGAGGTTCTGGTTGCGAATACTTTATCGTCCGCGACATGGTCGGTGAACCTGTTGATCGGGGCCTCCGTGGGAGGCGTCGTCGCTGCATTACTCGGTCGGGATGCGACGTTCATTTTGAACGCGTTGTCATTTCTAGTGTCGGCTCTACTCATCAGTGGGATGAAGTTCAACGAGCCGCACGCGGAAGGTGCAGCCCGTCTGCGCATCCGCGATCTAGTCGACTATTCACCAGTGGTCGAGGGCATCCGGTACATCGCCAGCCATCGAACATTGCTGCCGGCAGTTTTTGCGAAGGCGGGTGAGTTGATGGTCGGACCGAGCTGGGTGATTTTTACGGTGATGGGCGCACGTGAGTTCGCAGTGCATGGGCGCGGTATTAACCCGGCTGGCGGCGCAATGCTCGGGATGAGTATTTTGCTGGGCGGACGCGGCCTGGGGGCTCTGGTAGGACCGCTGTTTTCAGCACGGTGGGCGGGGCGCAACGACCAGCGTTTGCGATATGGAATTTTTGTCGGATACGTGACAATCGCAATCGGATACGGAATTCTGGGATTCAGCCCGAATGTGTGGATGGCGGCGGCGTGCGCGGTTCTTGCTCACGCAGGCGGTTCGACCGTGTGGGTCTTTTCGACAACTCTACTGCAGTTCCACTCGGAGGACAGGTTTCGAGGGCGCGTATTTGCGGCGGATCTCGGCCTCGCGAGTTTCACGTTTGCGACGACGGCCTATCTGGCTGGGCACTATCTCGATGCGGGCGTTTCGGCGCGCACCCTGGCGACTGGAACGGGCGCGTTCATGCTTGTTCCCGCGGGAATTCTTGCTCTGGCGTTATGGTCGGGACGTAGCAGAGTCTCCGAGGAAGTGCGTTCGAGCTAAGGCATGGACAGGCGGTCGATCTTGGCGGCCATGATGAAGTCGCTTTCGGTCAGACCGTTGACGCTGTGAGTCCAGAGAGTTATTTCTGCTTTGCCCCAAGTGAGAAGAATATCGGGATGGTGACCCTGTTCTTCTGCAACCACACCGACTCGATTGACGAACGCCAGCGCCCGTTTGAAATCAGGAAAGCGGTACTCACGCTGCAGGTGATGCTCGTTGACGATCTTCCAATCGGGTATGCTCTCGTGCAGCCTGTCGAGTTCGGCTCCTTTGAGCGGAGGAACTCCGCCGCGGCACGGGACGCACTGTTTGTCTGCGAGTTGCTCAGCCATAGGATCACCTCAGACGGGCGTAACCCGTATCTTCGAACGAGATTAAACTACCGCGACGAGCAGAGGAAAGCCGAAAGGCTTCCGTGTACAATGAATCTCTGCCTGCCTCCCTGTTTCTGCGTTTACCCTGGCAACTTAAGTAGGCGTAGGAGTTAGCGGCTCAGCTTTCGTCCAATCATTGAAGGAAGGCGGAGGAAAGGAACGCAAGTGGTTGTTCTCGTCATTGGCGGTGCAGGATACATCGGCAGTCATGCATGCCGGGCGCTGAAAAAATCCGGCCATCAGGTCATCGTCTTCGACAATCTCAGTACAGGATACGAGCGCCTGGCGAAGGGGTTCGAGTTCGTGCGCGGAGACGTTCTGAATACCGACGATCTGAAGAAGGTCTTGCCGCGCGTCGAAGCGATCATGCACTTTGCGGCGCATGCGTATGTCGGCGAATCGGTTACGAATCCAAGAAAATACTTCCGGAACAATGTTGAGGGCGGGCTTTCGCTTCTGAACACAGCGCTGGATGCCGGTGTGAAAAGGATCATTTTTTCGTCCACGTGCGCCGTTTATGGTGAACCGGCAAAGGTGCCCATTGAAGAGAATATTCCGCGGCAGCCGGTGAATCCATATGGAGTCTCAAAACTCTTCTTTGAACAAGCGCTTGAGGCATATGACCGTGCCTACCAATTCCGGTACGCGAGCTTGCGGTACTTTAATGCGGCTGGAGCGGATGACAGCGGAGAGATCGGGGAGTTGCACGATCCGGAGACACACTTGATCCCGCTCGGACTGCGTGCGGCTGCCGGACTGGGGCCGGAGTTGCAGATATTTGGGTCGGATTATCCGACGCCGGATGGAACCTGCATCCGTGATTACATTCATGTGAACGATTTGGCGACAGCACACGTCAAGGCGCTTGAATATCTCGCGGCTGGCCAACCCAGTGTTGCGGTGAATCTAGGAACTGGGGTCGGAGCTTCTGTGCAGGAAGTGATCGATGAAGTCGAAAAGGTTACCGGCAAGAAGGTGCCGCATAAGAAGGTTCCACGGCGCCAGGGAGATCCGCCAGAGTTGGTGGCGAATCCGAAAAAGGCGCAGTCGTTGCTGAATTGGAAGGCGGAGCGCGGTTTGGACAACATCGTCGCGACCGCATGGAAGTGGATGGAGGCGGCCGGAAAGAAGTAGTTGAAAGAGCTTCACCACAGAGGACACTGAAAGACAAGAGGGAGTCATGGCAAACGATCTGGCAGGGAAGAGGGTTGCGTTCATCGGTGCGGGCAAGATGGGAGGCATCATCTTGCAGGCTTTACTGAAGAATGGCCTGCTATCGCCGAAGTCGACATGTGCCACCGTTGCTCATGAAGAGCGGGCCAAGACGCTCTCGGAAAAGCTGAAGGTCAAGGTCGGCACCAACAACGTGGAAGCCGCGAAGGGCGCGGACGTCATCGTGATCGGCGTGAAGCCCCAGGTGGTGGAAGACGTCGTGCGCGAGATCAGCAGCCATGTCACGCCGAAGCAGGTCATCGTATCGGTTGCGGCGTCGGTACCGACTTCGATGATCGAGAACAATCTACCGCCGAACGTGCCGGTGATCCGGGCGATGCCGAACACTCCCTGCATCATGGGCGAAGGTATGACGGCGATCTGCAAAGGCAAGCACGCGAGTGCTGATGATGTGGCTATGACGGCGCATCTTTTCAATGTCGTTGGGCGGACGGTCGTCGTCGACGAGAAGCACATGGATGCGGTGACTGCACTTTCGGCCAGCGGCCCCGCATATATTTACATCATTCTGGAATCGCTGGCGGAGGCGGGGGTGAAAGTCGGACTTCCGCGCGATATCGCCACGCTACTCGCTGCGCAAACGGCGTTGGGGGCAGCCAAAGTTGTCCTGGAGACCGGGGACCATCCTGCATTGCTCAAGGATGCGGTAACCACGCCGGCGGGATGCACGATTGACGCGATCATGGAGCTCGAGGAAGGAAAGTTGCGAGTCACGCTGATTAAGGCCGTGGTGAAAGCGGCGCAACGCGCGAAGGAATTGGCTTTCGGATAGATGTCAGGCGCGGCGACGTGGTCACACTCGCCGCGCCGCGAGCTTTCTAGTTTACGGTTAGCTGAACTGTCACCGTTCTGGTCAGATTGCCGCTGTTCGCAATCACTGTAACCGAGTAAGTACCCTTTGTCGTCGTGCTACTGGCCGTTACGGTCAGAGCCGACGTTCCCGAAGTGGCGATAGAACTCTTACTCAGCGTCGCCGACAGACCCTTTACTTCGGAAATTCCATCAAGAATCAGGTTCGCCGTTCCCGTGAAATTCAGCGGTGTGAGCGTCAAGTTGTAGGTCGTCGACTTCCCCTGCTTCACCGTCAACGCATTGTTATCGACGGTCAGCCAGAAGTCGGTGCCGGACGGTTTCAGATTGCAGGCGTTGCCAGCGCTGCTGGAAGGCGCTTTAAAGCTAGAAGTGGAGTCCTCGCCACTGGTGCTCTGCCAGCCAGAGAAGCTTTCCTGGGTGCCTTGCCGCGGCGTGGGAACGACGAACTCGGTTGTCGAGTTTGACGCATTCCACCACGTGTTATTCGAAGAGCTGAGTGTGGTTTGGAAGTCGCTCCAGTCGGTCCCATCAAGATAGCTGTCTTTCAGCAGAAGCTGAGTGCTGTTGTTGCCCTGGATCGTGTTCGAGGTATTCGTGAAATTCTGTGTGATGAGGTTCTTGGAGGCTCCCGTCTCCCAATTCTTGACGCTGATGCCGCCTGCCTGTCCGATTACGATGATTTGACTGGGGGCATTATTCATCAGGGTGCTGCTGGTAAGAGATACGCCCTCGGAATTACGCAGCACTAACCCGCCGACCGTGAGAGCCGAATTCTGATTACAGACGTAGCTGCTCGAAAGGGAGATCGGCCCCTCGTCCTTCTCGATGAAGATGCCGCTGAGGTAGTTGGAAGTCGCGTTTACAGCCGAGCCGCTGATGTTTGCATTGTCGGTATCCCAATGGATTCCGTAGGTCTGGTTAAAGCTGGTGGTCAGGCCGCTAATGGTGTCGTTGTGCGGGCCCCAGGCGTGAAGGCCTGAGGTGTTGCACGCATAGTATCCCGCCTGCGCGCCTCGCCAATTGTTATAAGAGGCCGTGTCTGATTGCCAAAGGCCGAATTTTGTCTGAGCCTCCTGGAATCCGCTGTCACCATTGTGCTGCGTCACGCTGTTCTCGACGGTAAAGTTGGTGACGGGGTTGGAAAGGCTCAGTCCCTGGCCGTTGTTCCACTGGAACGTGTCACTGTCGAACAGGATGTTGGTCGAAGTTCCAAGAACTTGGGCCGCAGCATTGCCGTGGCAGGCGTTGGAGTACTGGAAAGTTAATCCGCGAATTACGATGTTGGACTTTTGCTGGATGGTGAGGAGGGTAGCGTTTGTAGCGACGTCCACAGTCGCGCTAGACATTGTCGTCCCCGAGGGCGGCCAAACGTAGATCTGCGCTCCCTGTTCATCGACATAGAAAGTTCCGGCCTGCATCTGTCCGATGGACATCACCTGAGTCATGACGGTGCCGTTTACGGCGACCATTTCACGGCGCATCATGATGTTCTGCTGAAAGGGGCAGGAACTGAGCTGCGCGCAAGTACCCCACTGATTCAACCATCCGTTGGTAAAGATCTTATTGTTCAGTGAATAGGTACCCCAACCTGTGTAAAGAACTCCTCCGCTGACGATCACGGTGCCGTTTGTAGCCGCCTGAAACGTCATGGGAAGTGTCGTGTCTTTGCTGCTGTGCTTGAGAGAAATGGTCTCACGGTAGGTGCCGGGGTTGATGGTCACCTTTGTTCCGATGCCAGCCTGGTTATTGCTTTGCGCCACGGAAGCGGCTTTGCCGATCGTCTTATATGGCTTCGCCTGCGTGCCGGGATTGGAATCCGATCCATTGACCGCATCCACGTATAGAAATGCGGTTTCAAGTCCTTCATTGACGTTTGCCTGGGTGAACGCAAGGGAGGACAGGAACGAAAATGCGATGAGCACAGCGAGAGCGAATGACTGCTTCGACACGATGAAACCCCTCCAACAATGAGTCACTTGGGACAGCGATGACAGCAGTGCCAGAGAAAGAAGGGATCCTGCTTCTAGGAGCCGCGCATCAGAAAAGCATGCGGCTCGTAGAACCAGGTTCCGCTTCAATTAGACGAAGTTGAAGGAATCATAGCGAAAGCCACGGCCGGTTGGAATAGCCGACAGCTTTTGGCCTACTCGGAAGGCCATAGTCCTTCGCAGACGTTCAGGGCAGAAAAAAACCGGAAAACGGTAAAAACCGCTCTCCGGTCGAAGGGGCAGTGGGCTGAAACTAGTTCACGGTCTCGGTGAACACCGCCGGCGCCAGCGTGGAGTAAGAAGCAGTGATTGTCACCGTTCCTTTCTGTGCCGGAGTCGTGTAAGTCACTGTCACACGCCCGGTGGTGCTGGTGACGGGATTGATGCTGGAGAAGATTCCCCCCGCTCCGTTGTCGGTAAAGTTGACTGTCAAGCCGGAGATTCCGTTTCCATACTGATCCGTCACAGATACGATCAGCGTTTTGGGCAACTTGTTGTTCGGGTGTGCAGTTTGGTTGTTGCCCTGGACGATATTCATCGTCGTAGCGGGGCCCGGAGTCGACTCCTCGCTCGCGCGAACGATGATGGATCCCACGGATGCGCTCACTGTGAGTGCCTTCGCTACGGTTGGCAGAGTGTAAGTGGTACTGGCTTGACCGTTCGAGCCGGTAATCGCTGGATTCGGGGAAAGAGTTCCACCGGCGCCATCGCTAAAGGCGATCGACGCTCCGGAGACCACATTCCCGAGGGAGTCTTTTGCTTTGAAGACCAGAGGCAGAGGCAATGTCGTGCCCACGGTGCCCACCTGTTTTCCACCCGACACCACTGAAAGCGCAGCAACGGGCCCGGCAACTCCTTGCTCGATGAAGGTCGTGTTGCCAAATCCTGTGGCCGAAGCGGTGACGGTCAGGGTTTGAGCCAAGGTCGGAAGAGTGTAAGTGGTAGAGGCTTGTCCGTTGTTGTCGGTGGTCGCAGTGGGATTGCTAAAGGTGCCCTTCTTTCCTCCATCGCTAAACGTGACCGTGATTCCAGGCAGCGGATTTCCGGATTTGGCGTCGGTCGCGATAACGGAAATGGGAACCGGAAGCGTCGTGCCTGCCATACCGATCTGGCCGCCTCCGCCATTTGCAGTCAACTGAGGCAGCAATCCGTAAACAACGAGCTGCGTTTGTGTGCCGGCGTATACCTTTCCATTGGCGACGATCGGTGTGCCAAAGTGGGTGTTGAATGTGCCCAGAGAGTCGCGAGTCGAATTCATACCTGAGTCATAGAGCAGACTCAAAGTTGTAGCATCGTAGGCCGACAGCAAAGGGACGCCTTTGATCGCGCGCACCAGCCAGACAATGCCGTTGGTGTTGCCGTTCGCCGAAATGACGGGAAGACCATTCACCGTTAACTTCAACGATGTCTGTGCAATCTGGGAGACCGTGCTGTTGCCACTCGTGTCCGTGTTGAGTGCAAAAGCTCTCAAGTAGTCGAGGTGGGCTGAAAGGTAAACAGTGTTATTCCAGTAAACAGGACTGCCAAAGAACTCATTGCCAAGTGCATTTGGTACGTAATCCGGGATCTGGCTATTGTCGACCATGTTGTAGCCGCCCAGATTGTCCATGTCGAGGAGGTAGAGGGCGGCATCTTTGCTCGAGGTGATGAGTAAATTTGGCCGAGAGGCGCCTTGCTGATAAGGCAGGATGGTTATTGCTCCGGATCCCAAGTCGATGTCGTTCGCGGCTTTCACATCCTGATCGAAGGGAGTGAAGTAATCAAGAACGTTCAGAGAACCGTTCGACAGCGACAGTTTCAAAACGCTGTCCCCAAGATCGAGCAGGCTGTAGTTAAAGAGGCCGTTTGCGGTGGAGACGTATACGTTTCCGTCGCTATCACCAGCAGGACCAACTCCCCCCTGCCAAAGCGAACTGCCATAGCTGTTATCGGGCTGCGTGGTCATTACCGTAAGTTGCTGCAGGCTTGTCGCGTCGTAGACGAACATCCATCCGCGGGCGTTCAAATCGCATCCGTTAGACCCAAATCCAAGGTAGATCTGGCCATTGGAAAGCAGCAGGCCCGGACGTTGCTTGTGTTGCAGTGCCGGGAATGTAAGTCCACCGGCCATCCCTGAAATCGTGACTGGTCCGCCGAGCTTTTCAAGACCGGTGGTGACGTCGAGCGCATGAAGCGAGTATGACGCAACACTGGAGACGTAAGTCTTGGACGTCAGATACAGAGTGTTCGTCGAGGCATCAATCACAGGCGTACTCAGGATGCCGACTTCATTCAGGCCAGTGACGACGGGACAGCCTTCCGCCGTGCTGGGAACGGATGGTCCGAAATTCACTTGCCACAGTTGAGTTCCGGTGTCGGCGTCGATGGCGTAGAGGCTGTTGTGCTCAGTCGCGACGAAGACCACATTGTGCGTGCCGCCGTTGATGGCTAACGAACTCATGTAGAGCGGCTGGGCAGAGACGTATCCGTCAACGTTGAACGCAAACACTTTTCCGAACTGGTTTGAGTTCACATTCGATGTCGTCAGCGTGGTTTCGTTGATATTCTGCCCCGTGCGGGCATTGTCCATCTTGCTGGTGAGGATGTTGACCTGTGCGGAGGCGGATTGTGCGGCGAGCAGCACGCTGCCGACGAGGACGATGGCAATCGAGGTTGACTTGGTCAATCGGGCCCTGAAAATCGAAATCATTCTTGCTCCCCAAGCGGTTCATACAACGTGGAAGGTGTTGAAGCCGGCGTACGAGTCGGCCTTCGTTGGAAAGATCCTTCGTAAATAGTGATCAAGAGGGGAGGGCGAGCAACACCTTGGGAGAAACGTGGTGAAAAAGGCGATTGTGCGACGACAGAACGAGGCCTGAGCACAAGGCTCTCGGTTTGCGCGCACTAAACTTTAGGGGGATGTTCTATTGTTCGTTCCGTCGTGAACGGCGTCAAGGATGAAACTTCTTGCATACCGCGCGGGAGAGAGGTGTTTGCGGGGACGGAACTGCGTGTCCCCGCAGTTGTCTCAAGGTTGCAGTTTGCACATGGTTTGAATGTCCGTCGCAATCGTTGAGGCGCCATCGGCGGCTGAGGGGATCGGATGCGGGGCGTCGCTGACACAGCTCTGGGACGACGTCGTGCTGGTAAGGGCGTCAAACCACGCGATACCTTGCTCAACGGCCGCGCTGCTGTCCTGACCACCCAAAAGCACATGGACGCGAGTCTTGGGGAATGTCCGCGCCGGACCTCCGAGAATGCTGTCAGACTCGAACAATCCGGTGGGTGGAGTGGCGCCATTTACCGCATTCTTGCAAAGCGGCTGCGAGTACGCCATATCGATGATCCCCGCATCATCCGTGCCGTAACACGTGGAGAGATTCTGCACAGGATCACCCGGATTGCATTGGAATTGATGTGGCTGACATGCGCTGCTTGAAGCCGCTGCGCAGCCGAGATCCAGGCGCGCCATCGGTGGCCCGCTGGTGGTTTCTACGAACGAGAAGATCGAGTCCAATCCGTAGTCGGTGAGTGCATAGCCGATTGCGCCCGCACCACCGCTGTTTCCTGTAGCGCACAGTGGCGCACTCGTGTTGGAATTGTGAATGTTCTGATAAACCCATTGCGCGGCGGTTGCGTAACGACAAGCCGCCCGGCGAACTCCTCCGGGGCCGGTGAGCCAGCCATTGGGAGTTGCGTCGGTGAAGGGCGAGCCAAATGTCACCTGGACGGTCGTGAATCCAGCATTCAACACGTTCTGTACAACTGCGAGACCGCCGTTCGTAGTGCCGTTAAAGAAGTCGGGAGGGTCGTTGTCGTAGAGTGCGCTTCCTCCCGTCCCGGTGCCAAACAGCACTGTCCCGAGAGATGCTCCTGTGGGCTGATTCACTTTCAGGTAAACAGAGAAATCCGCCATGCCGGGACATGACGTATTGACCTGGTAGCAAGTGGATCCTGCGTTGGGGAGACCGCCGCTGAAGTTAGGACAGTTGATGGCGGTCCCCTGAGCTGCGCCTAACGGATCGGTTTGTGTGACTGTTATGTTTGCGGAAGATGTCAGACTGGCATTTGCCTGGGATGCGGCAGAAATTGTGACACTCATCGGGAAAGTGCCGGTTGTAGGTGCGATGTAAAGGCCGCTGGAATCGATCGTACCGGCATTTGCGGTGGTAACGCTCCAGTTCACGCCCGGGTTCGATGCCCCGGTTACTGTGGCGGTGAACTGCCAATTCGCCCCTGCTCCAATCTGGGTTGGGAATGTTGCGATAGTTATGTTTGGATCTCCTCCGGAGCCTGAGCCGGACGGAGATGAACCACCTCCGCAACCCACAGTGACAACTAGGACCGAGATGAGCAAAAAGAGCCAAACGCGTGCCTTGCAGAACGTACTTTTCACGAGAACCTCGCGGAGAATTACTGAATCAGAAACGCTTGAGATGCCTGCCGGGACAGGAAGGAAGTCTCGGAGACGACGGTTTATGTCCTTCTCATTCGTAGTTTGATAATTAGGCGTTCGAGGACTCGCGGACGGGGCCCTACTTGCCAGCTGAACCTGAGTTGCGAAACGTCTTTTCACAAACATGCAAAATGCGTGTTGATGTCTTTCCCGAGAGGAAAGGTCAGTGCGAAATATTATTTAAAAGCAATGACTTACAAGGCCTCTCGGTGCTATCTTGGCGTTTGGTTACCTATGGTGGTATGCAAAAATTTTCAGCTTGGCGAAGTAGGCAGAATCTGATCTACTACTGGAACACAGCTCGGCTGTAAATGTAGCGTCCCCCTCAAACTGATTAGTGCATTTCCTGTCTCCCCTGTGGTGAGAAAACTGAAGCCGTACCTTTGTCGGTTTTAGTGGAAATTGTCTGTCTGAAATGCAAACTGGGGAATCATCAATCTGAACAAAGGAATTCCGAATACTGATCTTGGGAGAAGAACAGCAGCTATGAATTCGTCTGCGACCGATTTTGAAGTAGGAATTATCGGAGGCGGGCCGGGTGGAGCGAGCATGGCCGCCTATCTCGCGAAAGCCGGTGTTAACTGCGTGGTATTCGAACGCGAGTTGATGCCCCGTGAGCACGTGGGAGAGTCTCTGGTACCGTCATCGACCCGCGTTTTTAAGGACCTGGACTTCCTGCCGAAGATGGAAGACGCGAAATTCCCTCACAAATTCGGGGCGGCGTGGACTGCCGCATCGGATGCGAAGGTTTACAACATGGACTTCGGCGGCGTCTCGGCTGACTGCCACGTTGACGTCCGCTTCTCAGAACGAGATCAGGGCGTGGGCCAGAACTATACGTACCACGTCGATCGCGGCAAGTTCGATCTCATGCTGCTGCAGCACGCGAACCAGTTTGGCGCGAAGGTGTATGAAGGCATCGGTGTGACGGGTGTGGATTTCAGCAATCCCAACCACGCGACGGTGAACTACAAGATGGGGAAGAAGGACATGTCCACTACCTGCAAGATCATCGTGGACGCTTCTGGCCGCAAAACGCTCGTCGGCAACCAGATGAAGTGGCGCATCCAGGACAAGGTGTTCGATCAGTATGCGATTCACACGTGGTTCGACGGCTACGACCGCCGCTGCATGGCCGCCAACAAAGAAACACAGGGTGACTTCATCTTCATTCACTTCCTTCCAATCACCAACACGTGGGTATGGCAGATTCCGATCACGGAGACCGTTACTAGCATCGGTGTCGTGACGCAGAAGAAAAATTTTGCGGCCAGCAAAGAAGACCGCGAACAGTTCTTCTGGGAGTGCATCAAGAGCCGTCCGGAACTCTACGAAGGCCTGAAGGCGCAGGGCTCGCAACAGGTCAAGCCGTTCAAGGAAGAAGGCGACTACAGCTATGCGATGAAGCAGATCACGGGAGACCGGATCGTGCTCGTCGGCGACGCCGCCCGCTTTGTTGATCCGATCTTCTCGACCGGTGTCAGCATCGCGTTGAACTGCTCCCGTTTCGCGCACAAAGACATCTTGAAGTCGCTCGAGACGGGCAATTACAGCCGCGAGTCGTTCCAGGAATACGAGAGTACGCTGAAGCGCGGTACGCGCAACTGGTACAACTTCATCACGGTTTACTACCGGTTGAATGTGCTATTTACCGCGTTCGTGGCGGATCCCCGCTATCGGCTAGATGTACTCAAGTTGCTGCAAGGCGATGTCTACGATGAGGCGCAGCCAGAAGTGCTGACCCGTATGCAGAACATCGTGAAGCAAGTCGAAGCGAATCCAAATCACGCGCTGCATGGTTTCCTGGGAAGCCTGACAGCGGATGCCTTCGTCGAAGCGTCGGTATAGACAAGAATCAAGCACAATACGCTCCGGTCGCCGAGATGCGACCGGAGCGTAGCAAACTCTCGGGAGAATCAGGGAATTATGAATCATTCAGTGCCGGATTTTGATGTAGCGATCATCGGCGGTGGGCCTGCCGGGGCGAGCATGGGATGCTACCTGGCGAAGAACGGTGTGAAGTGCGTGATTTTCGAACGGGAACTTTTCCCGCGGCCGCACGTGGGAGAGTCGCTTGTTCCTTCGTCAACCAAGGTATTCAAAGATCTCGATTTCCTGCCGCAGATGGAAGCGGCGAAGTTTCCGCACAAATTTGGCGCGGTGTGGACAACCGACGACCAGAATCCAGGATACGTGCACGACCTGGAGGGGATGGCACCGGAATATAACGTCGACATCCGCTTCGAAGAGCGCCGGCAGGAAGGCATGGAGGATCGCAATTACACCTACCATGTGGACCGCGGCAAGTTCGATCTCATGCTCTTGCAGCACGCGCAAAAGCTTGGCGCAACTGTTTACGACGGTGTAAAGGTTGCTCGAGTTGATTTTGGGCCGCAACAGCCCGAGGTCTACTTCACGATCGGTGCAAAGGAAATGAGCGTGAGCTGCAAGATGGTCGTCGATTGCAGCGGCCGCCAGACATTCCTAGGCAACCAGCTCAAGCTAAAGGTGCAGGATCAGGTGTTCGATCAGTACGCCATCCACTCCTGGTTTGACGGTTACGATCGCAAGGTGTTCGCGAAACGCGACACGAACCTGGACTACATCTACATCCACTTCCTGAAGGTTTCGAACACCTGGATCTGGCAGATTCCGATCACTGACACCGTTACCAGCCTCGGTGTGGTTACTCAGAAAAAGAATTTCTCCAAGTCCAAAAGCGACCGCGAGAAGTTCTTCTGGGATTCCGTAGGAAGCCGGCCATTGATCGCCGAGACCTTGCGCAAGTCGGAGCGAATCCGGCCGTTCAAGGACGAAGGCGACTACAGCTACGCGATGAAACAGCTGGCTGGCGACCGTTTCATGCTGGTCGGCGACGCGGGACGATTTGTTGACCCGATCTTCTCAACCGGCGTCAGCATCGCGCTGAACAGCTCACGTTTCGCTTATAAAGATATTTTGTCGGCGCTCGAGAAGAATGACTTTTCGCGGCAGGCCTTCTCGGATTACGAGACCAAGCTGCGGCGCGGCACAAAGAACTGGTACGAGTTCATCTCCGTCTATTACCGGTTAAATGTGCTGTTCACCTACTTCATCCATGACAAGAACTACCGCCTCGACGTGCTGAAGTTGCTGCAAGGCGACGTGTACGACGAGGATACACCGGCGGTTTTGACCAAGATGAAAGAGATGGTCGCCAAGGTCGAGCAGAATGAAAAGCACCCGTGGCACAAACTGCTCGGAGATCTCACTTCCGACGCGTTCCGTCCGTCCTTCTAGGTATTTCCCGTTTCTGCGGGACGGTGTAGTATTTCTGGAACTTTGAGGAAGCCCGGCATAGCCGGACTTCCTCTTTTAACCTCCTCCCCAAGGTTGGGTTCAATGTCGCGCGTGGGCCGGAACTTCGTTATCGCGTACATCGTTTTAGTCGGCCTGCCACTCGTGGGGCTGGCGGGTGTTCTGCGGAGTGGCCGGCATCTGAAGGCCCCGGTATCGGTGGACGGAGTCTGGAAGATTGAAGCCCAGAATTCGAGCCCGGGCAATCATCTCTGCAATGCGGTCTCGAACCTGTTTAACTCTCCTCTGCTGATCTCGCAATCCGGGCGCAGCTTTGAAATTTCGTCCAAAGGAAATCCCGCAACATCCGGTGTCCTAGATGATAAGAATCTGACTTCATCGATGTGGACGGGAAGTTACTCGGCCTGCGGAAACGGTCAGATCACTTTGGCTGCGGTGGTGGACCCGACGGCAGAGCCAAGATCTCTGACGGGGCAGCTTTCGTTTCCTGGCTGCCAATCCTGCGCTCCTGTCGACTTCCGTGCCGTTCGCCAACCCAAAGTCCAGAGCGGAGGAGGGCACTGATGCCGAACCTGTTTACCCTGACCCTCCAACTTGCAGTGGTTCTGGCAGTCTGCCGCGTTGTTGGCGAATTATTCCGTCTAATTCATCAGCCCAAAGTCGTAGGAGAGATGTTTGCCGGCATCATGCTCGGCCCGTCCCTATTGGGCTGGCTCGCTCCTCATTTCTCAGCTTATCTATTTCCGCCTTCCAGTTTGGGTTTTCTCAACGCGTTGAGCCAGGTCGGTGTTGTGGTCTTCATGTTCTTGGTCGGGCTCAACATCAATCCGGGCGAGCTTAAGAAAGAAAGCCACGCCGCTGTGCTGACCAGCCACGTAAGCATCACCGCACCTTTCGTGCTGGCAGCGTTTCTGGCGCTGTACTTATACCCGCGGTTGTCGGATGAGAGCGTCGCCTTCACGAGCTTCGCGCTGTTTATGGGATCGGCAATGAGCATCACAGCTTTTCCGGTGCTGGCGCGGATTCTCACCGAACGCAATATGCTTGGTAGCCGTCTCGGGACGGTAGCGATCGCATGCGCGGCCGTCGATGACGTAACCGGTTGGTGCATCCTTGCGTATATCGTTGTTCTGATTCGGTCAGCTCACTCGGCGACTTCCATTTGGATAACAATCGGCGGAATTCTAGTGTTTGGACTGGCCATGATTCATGGCGTCCGGCGTCTGCTAAGGGGTTTCGAGCGATCCTATAAGAAGAAAGGCGCTCTCAGTGAGAACCTGATGGCACTCATGCTGCTGCTGGTTCTCGCTTCTTCTCTATTGACCGAATATCTCGGCATTCATCTTCTGTTTGGCGCATTCCTGATGGGCGCCATCATGCCCAAGGAACACCAGTTTGTGCGTTATGTTCTGGACCGCTTCGAGACGATCACGGTTACGCTCCTGCTCCCGTTGTTCTTTGCCTTTACAGGATTGCGCACCAACGTTGGTTTGGTGAAAGGTCCGCAGATGTGGATGTACTGCGGGCTCATCATCCTTGTAGCCACTGCTGGCAAGTTGGGCGGATCTACGCTGGCTTCATGGTTGAGCGGGATGCCGTTGCGAGAAGCAGCGGGGCTCGGAACGCTGATGAATACCCGTGGGCTGATGGAACTGGTCATCCTGAATATTGGACTGGACATCGGCGTCATTTCGCCAGCTTTGTTCTCGATGATGGTATTGATGGCGTTGTTCACGACGTTCATGACTACCCCCGTTCTGCGGCTGATCTGCGGGAAGGAAATCGAAGAAAGCGCATCGAGCAAGATGGTGACACGGCCAGCATCTGCGCCGGCAATGAACCTGGACAATAGCGAGAGCTTCGTCGCATAGAGAGTTGTGTAACTGCCTTTATGATCGCGGTTCCTGCCCGGGAACCTGCTTCCCCACGTGATAGACTCAAGCCAATTGGCGGCTGTCTGAGTTTCAAGGCACCGCTATTCCCGCTCGAGAGGGATTTATGAAACCAGCCATCGAGACACCCGACGGTGTCTCTTCTGATCCATTCAATAAAACCGTGTGCTGCCTGAGGTGTGAGCAAAAGCTGCAGCGCTATCAATTGATGCGCCCAAGCCTCGCGCCTGGGAATACAGGACACGCAATTCTTTCGTGCCCGAGGTGCGGACACGTTGAGTTTGTATCCGATTCCAGTC